>Ga0307507_10002287_pt1 | contig 40810 bp, 9 predicted proteins | sample 7_EM_MG_FD_207223 | JGI IMG/M metagenome (GOLD analysis project Ga0307507, IMG submission 207223) | Populus trichocarpa ectomycorrhiza microbial communities from riparian zone in the Pacific Northwest, United States - 7_EM | ecosystem: Host-associated > Plants > Roots > Unclassified | place... | reverse complement strand
GAGCTTCGTGCAGAGCCTCTGTACGCAGAGCTTCGTGTAGAGCTTCGTGTAGAGCTTCGTGTAGAGCTTCGTGTAGAGCTTCGTGTAGAGCTTCGTGTAGAGCTTCGTGTAGAGCTTTGTGTAGAGCTTCGTGTAGAGCCTTATGCAGAGCCTTGTACAGAGCCTCTAAGTAATAAAACTATATAAGATTGTATAAGATTATATTAGATAATATATAATAGTTAAATATATAGTATATAACTTTACCTTAATTGCATGTTAAGAAATATATAGTTACCTTTTAAAGTTGCTAAGTAGGTTAACTGCGTGTTAAGGAATATATAGTTAGCTTTTAAAGTTGTTAAGTAGGTTAACTGCGTATTATTTAACTTTTAAAGTTGCCAAGTAGGTTAATTGCGTGTTAAGAAATATATAGTTAGCTTTTAAAGTTATTAAGTTAGTTAATTGTATATTAAGTTAGTTAAATTGCGTGTTAAGTTAGTCAATTATATATTAAGTTAGTTAAATTGCGTATTAAGTTAGTTAATTGCATATCAAGTTAGTTGAATTGCGTGTTAAGTTAGTTAATTGCGTGTTAAGTTGGTCAATTACGTGTCAAGTTAGTTAAATTGCATGTTAATTACGCGAAACGCGAAAATTAAAGTCTACTTAAATCTTATCCTGCGAATATTTTCCCGATGTAGTTATATAGTTAGTAAGGCGGAAGTATATCTAACACTACCTTAGAGAATACGTCCTTAAATTTCTAGTATTAATTAGGCAGTTTTTATTCTACTAGTTCCTTATCTATAAGCTTACTTTCCTATCCGCTAAGCTCGCTTTCCTTTTCCTTAAGCTTTTAATCAATTTCGTACAGGCTAGTTGTAAAGGCAATGGTATTAGGCTAAACTAAGTTCTAGTAGAATCCTACAGCGCTAATATAGTAGATATTAACTGGTGGGAGGTCTATAGGTTTCTTTATAGACGCTTATTAGGCCGTATCTTACAGTATAGGGTGTATAGTCTTCCTTAGCTTATATTCTATTTTCCATAAGTTATCCTTCCTGTCTATTAGCTTAGTATGGCGTCCAATATCCCTAGTTTTCCTTTAGGGCTATATAGGGCCTAGGTTCTCCGTGGGGGGCTTAACTAGGTTATTACTAACTTCCTAGGTCTCTAGTGCGGATGGCGTAATATATATAGTCTAGGGGCGGCGTAGTATATAGATCTGTTAAGAATTAAGATATATATCTTTCTTAAAGGCCTAGTTTTTATGCATAGTATTAGCCTAGTAAATAGTATTAATCTAGGGCTGTATAAGGTTTTCTATTATAATGCTAATTTCTTTTATAAAGGAAGGGGTTAGGGGTAGAGTTTTAGGCCAAATAAGCCGTCTATTCTATACGTTAAGCTATAAGCCTAAATAGGCTAGCCATTTTCTCCTTATAATTATATCGTGGCTCCCAAGGTCCGTAATAAGAAAGGGGACATTATACTACCTTAAACGGGAACTGGCAGCAGTATAGGGTGTTACGCCCCTATATTACTACTAGCCTCCCGCGGGGCGTAGTACGTAGTAGCTACTGCTGGCTTTAAGGACCTTACCCCTTAGCTGGGCCCTGACCCTTAGTGTACCTAGTAGGCAGGCAGGATTACGTCCTGGCCGGAGAGACTACTACGTGGCTTAAGAGAGCGGATGCGCGTATTAGTATACCAATAGATGGAACCGTTCGCCTCTAGGGCGGTACGCCAGTAAGGTATGCTTAAGGAGCAAACAGGAGTTACTTAGGTAGGGGAGGCTTTTAGTCTAGGCCTCAACTATAGAAGGTACCTAAGGCTTCCATATTACAGGATGCAGCCACGACGCCCTTATAGGATTACGCCAGTAGGCATATAAGAAGGGAGTTGCAACCCCTAGAAGCGGCAGCTTATGCCTATACCAGCAGAAATAATGAAGAAAGGCGTAAAACTAGAGGCTATGGAAGGCTCCCAAGCCGTGCGAAAGCATACCAACTCTAGGAGGAGATTCTTATATAGACCGCTAGAGGGCGGTCTAGTACTTGGGTTAACCCCATTATAAGATATCCAAAAGAATGGTAAAACCCCCCGTTAATTAGTAGTGGTAGCTAACTACTTATAGAAAGCCCCCTAGGCCTTTAGGCCTAGGTAACTGGGACTAAATACTAGAAAACTGGGGTAGAGGCCTAGATAAGCAGGCATATTAAACTCTACTATATAACTACCTGCCCTAAAAAACACCCTAATAATCCCCTAAGATGCATACATTACAGGGAAGGCATAGGTGGAACGACAGTGGTACGCAGTTACGCGCGACCGCTAGACCTATACCCAATAATAGCCCCCCATAACAACAATAAGGATGGGCGAATACTATACCAGAAAGCGGAAATACCCTAATTAAGAAGGCATCTAATAAAATATAAAGCCTATTAGACGCGTCTAGTATCTGGAACTATAGGGGAGCATCTGTTAGCTATTATAAACTAATATAGCTAGCAGAATAGCTCCAGTCTAGTAAACCTTAGGCGCCCCTCTAGTAAACCCTTAATTAAATCCTCTAACAGCTAAATAAAATTGAAGATAAATAAACCCCCCCCCTATAGGCGAACCGCACCTAGGCCGCCATAGCTGTGCTTCTATAGTATAGGGAACCTACCCCCCTAAAGATAATAACTAGGTATATAATCACAATATAACCAAATATAGAAAAGGCAGAGGAACTTAGGGGATAATTAAAAACAGAAGTTCTTATAGAGATTTACAAGGAGGTTTATAACGCCGTTATAGTCTAACACCTTAGGAGTGGAGATATTAGAGTTACCCTAAAGGACTAATAGGCAAAGGAACAGGCTATAAGGGTAGGGGACAGGCTAGGAGAGCGTATTAGTATAAAAGTGCTTTATAAAGATTATTTAGTTAAAGTCCTATTAGTTTCTATAAGCCTTAGGGTAGAAAGGGGACACTAAGCGGACAATACAGCAACTATATAAGAGATAGTAAAACAAACCGAACGCCTTATATTAGGACTTATAATTACCTAAATCTAATAGCTTTAATAGGAAAATACAAACTAAGTATATAATAAGAACAATAAGAGGATATAAGGGGCGCTAGAGACTCGCTAGGGAGATAATAGATAAACATATAGCTCCCTTATTGTTAGCGTATATACGCTAGGAATGCAAAAACTCCTTATCTAAAAAGGAATAATTATAAATGGCCTTATATACAACACAAGGCTCTATAACCACAGACTACGCCTAGAATAATATTATTGCTATATATAATAGGGACACACCCAATCTATATACGCAGCATAGGTGTGCTGCGGCCACTGTGCAGGCCTCTATAATATAAGACAATATATAAATTAAGACTAAATAAAATGCGCGAACTGTTACCAAAGCACACATAAGGCGTAGGAGAGAGAAGACTGCATTAAATATAGGAGATGGAAGGAAAGGGCTTAATAGCTATAGGAACAACTATATGCTAGGTTATATAAATAGAAACAACAGGTAATAAGCTAAGGGGGTATAGGTGTCTTCCTAGCGTTTCCTACTTTTAATACTAGGGGGCTAAGCTAGCTATCCTAAGCCTTAACGGGCTAAAAGTGATGCTGTATAACATCACCAGACTAAACAGGGATATAAGGGATATATAAAATATAAGGGAGAGAACGCCTAGTAGGAAGACCCCTATAGACAGCTACGGCAAGTTTAAGGCCGGGACAATTAAGAATTAGATTTAACGCGGTAAACACAATATATATAGCTGGCTTATAAGGGGCATATAGCTAACTAGTGAGAATGGGGGAAGAACCGGAGGCAATAATAGACTTAGATTTAGAAAGGCTAGTAGGAACACAAGATATAGAAATAAAAAGCTCTATATAAAATAAGTAGTAGCCAGGGAGCAAATATAGGAGATAGAAGTTCTAAACATTTTAAAGAAAGTGGAAATAGAAGAAGTGAGGAGTAAAGGAAAGGCGAAGGACCCCCACTAGGGGTCCACTACTTAACTATTATACAGTATAACTGCGGCAATACGAACCACTATCTAGTAAGGCCCTTACTAGATAGTCTAAACCCAGAGAAACACTATATTCTTACTATATAAAAGCCATATTATAATACCTATATATAATTAATATACTGCCCCTAAGGATTCCAGCTCCTATATAAACCAAAAGCAGCTATACGCGTATGCTTTATAATTAGCAAAAATATCAGCCTTACCTTATAGTTATAGCAGGCAGTTAACCTAGATATTGCAGTTATAACTATCTAGATATATAGGGGACTAGTATAAATTATTAATATCTATAACCCTAGGGTTAAAGGGGTAGTATAGATAGAGAATATTATATCTATAATAAGCTTGCTAGAAACTAAATACGCAGAGTCCATCCTACTAGGAGATATAAACCTCAACCACCTATAGTAGGGGGGCATCTATGTTGCTACTAATTGGCAGGTAGAGTGCCTACTAAGAGCTATAGATAACGGGGGCCTTAAGCTAGTTACCCCCCTAGGTGTAATTATATGGCAATGCGGCACTATTAAAAGTATAATTAACCTTACAATTATGGACGAAAACCTATACTAGAGACTTAAAAGGTGCTCCCCTAAAGAAAAATGGGTACTTACCTTAGACTATATCCCTATCTAAATATAACTAGATCTAGACATTAAGGCGTAACTAAATGGCAAAAGATACGCAATAAGGAAGCTTAATATAGATAGCTTTCTTAATATAATTAAACAATAACTCTAAAACCTAGAAGAAATCCACCTAATACTAAATAAGCGAGGCTTATTGGCTACCCCCAAGGAAATTAATTAAAGACTAGAAAGGATCCAGGCAGTAATTAAAAGTAGGCTAGAAAAGCACTGCCCAATTTTAAAACTAGGCCCCTACGCGCGACACGTATGGTTTATACAGTGCGCGGCCCTTATAGCCGGCCAACGACGAGCAAGGAGGAAATATACAAGTAGCTACGATTCTGAGGATAAGAGATAATATAAAGACACAAGAAACTAGCTAAAGAATACCCTAAGAAAAGAAGTAAGAAATAACTAAAGATAGTTTATAAACAAATACACTACTAACCCAAGTCTCCCCTATAATAAGGGCCTTTGGACCATAGCGAAATGGGTAAAGAAAAAGGCGGAATACCTAGTAGAAGATCCATACCTACTACCCCTATAAAGAGTAGGCGAACTATAGGCTATAAACAACAATAATAAGAAGGCAAAGATCCTTATAGAAAGATTTTTCCCTTAACTGGCTCTAGTAGACCTTAGCGATATTACTAGTAAAACACTGGTGACTTACCTAAGGGTTAACAGCGACATAATAACTAAAGAAATGGCTAGAACTATTAGCTACCTTTTAAATAATATAGTACTAGGACCAGATAGGATCCTAAATAAAGCCCTAAAGACCTATGGACCACTTATAGCACCTTGGCTTATAGATATAGCCAAAGTATACTTTGCAATAGGCTACTACCCACGACTCGGAAGATTTATGATAATAGTTGTCTTATAAAAAGAAAGTAAAGCAGACTACTTAATCCCAGGAAGCTACCGCCCTATTGCCTTAGAAAACACCCTAAGCAAGATCTTAGAAAAGGTTATAGCGGACTATATAGTAAATATGGTAAAGGAACACGCCCTATTACCACAAAGCTAAATAGGGGCAAGAAAGAATCACTTAACGCTATTAGCACTTATACTACTCGCTACTACTATTAAAACTGCATAGGCTATGCAAAAGGACTTTATAGTATTAATACTTAGCCTAGATATTAGCGGCGCCTATAATAATATACCCTATAAGCGTCTTCTATATATCCTTAAGGCAAAGGGCTTCCTAGAATAGATTATTTAATTTATTTAAGGATTTATAGGCTAGAAAGAAACATTACTAGTCTTTAGCGGATACTAGAGCCCCCCTATTATAGTTGTAATAGGAATACTATAAGGATTACTTCTATTACCTATACTCTTCCTCTTTTTTATAAGCAACCTGCTTAATACCTTTAAGGAAGGGGCAACCTAGGGGATAGGCTTTATTAATAATATAAACCTAATTATATATGGGCCAACAGCCGCAAAGAACTGTAGGACACTAAAAAAAGCCTATAACACCTATATAGAATAGGCAAGACAATATAGAGTCTAATTCTTACTAGAGAAATACCAGCTAATCTATTTTATAAGAAAACATAACTAATCTATAGATCTTTAGCATATAATCTATATCTAAGGCTTTAGGGGTTAACCAGTTTAAGGCCTAAGGGTATTAGGAGTATGGGTAGATAGTAAGCTCTAGTAGAGCGTATATACGGTGTAAGCGGCCTATAAGGGCTAAGTATAGTATATCGCCATATCTAGGATTGTTAATTCTATATAGGGTCCATACTTCTAGAGGTTACGCCTACTATATATAGCAGTTATTTGGCTAACCATAATATATAGATCTAGCATTTGGGCCACTAGAGAAACTAAAAAAGGCCCCCTTAAATTACTCCTTAAACCACTCTAAAAGGTCTAAATAGCCTGCCTTAGGAGTATAATAGGCGGGTATAAGCGAATAGCCACAGTACTGCTTAAGAAGGAAGCCAATATTCCCCCCCCTATAACTATATATTGAAGCTAATATAATGTAAAGGGTGCAAAAGGAACGCAACTCTAATATTATAAAGTATATTAAGATATGCCTAAATAAACTATAGAGGGACCCTAGGATGCCCTATAGAAGAAGGAACTAATAACCCTAAAGTAGGGAAGATATATTAGGAAAACAGGTAGAGAAAGTAGAAGAAAAATAGTACGGTGCTAGGGCCCAGGCCTATATAAAGAAGAAAGGGAGACGCATAAGAGGCTAGTAAAGATAATAGTAAGGGAGAGAAAGGAGCTAAAGTAGAGTATAAAAGAGTACTGGAAAACCATCTACCGCAACACAATACTGGTTGGACCGACGCTGGAGAGATAAATGGGAGTTAAAGGTACAGAGGTAGACTTAGGTAAGGGGAACCCAAGCTATAGCATAGGTAATACTATAGGGGGTAAATACTTAAGGGCTTTAAGAAGGCCTAATAAAGGCAGAAAATATAATAGCAACACTTTTAAGGATAGGAATAATAGGACTAAAAAATTAGCTTTACTAGGTGGGTGTTCTAGTAGATAGCCTAAGGTGCGAATATAGCTGGCTAAAATAGACACTAAAACACGTAATACTGTTATACCCCTTACGCACTAGCTAAGAAGCAATGCTCTTAGCAGCTGGCATAGAAAACTATAATACACTGCTCTTAATATAGAAAGGCCTTAAGGCGGCTACCCGGTGGCTTATTGGCCAAAATATGCTAGACCAGTTCTGGGTTGCAAAGGAAATAGTAATAGAAGGTAAAGGGGCAAGTAATAGGCACCCCCTAATAACTCTACAGGAGTAGAGTATAGTGTGTAATACTAGCGCGTCCATAGGTTTATTACAGCAGCAGTAGTTCCTAAGGAGGTTAAAAAGTAAGGTAGTAGAGCACTACTAGTAACTTATAGGCAACTCATAAGCGAGCCCTAAAAGGCAGGGAGACGGATTATAGGGTTTTCTTAAATAGAGTTTTCTCCCTATATATATATAAGGAGTAGTCCGCGTGGGCCCAATAGGGATCTAAATCGGACGTTAAGCAATGAATAATAATAATTATACTGCCTTTATCTATTAATGTGGAGGTAAATTCGCAAGATAGTTATAATAGGTGGCCCTATTTATCCGTTATACCCGTAAATAGGAATTGGTTTGGGCAGTTCTTTAAGGGGTGCATTTAAAAAGTCAGCCAGCTTTACAGCATACTAGGTGTCTATTAAGGCAAAGGCATTTACTCCAGAGTTAGCTAAAGCAGAGGTTAAAACTTAATATCTATTATAGAATAAGGTATAAGGGATAGTGCAGCTTCTTCTACCAACTAGCTAACCTAGATTAATATATAATATATCAATCCCTTTTAACCCTAGAGAGGAGTCTTTCTCTAAGGTTCCTCTTTTTCTAACTTTATACTGTCCTCCTAAATTAATAGAACCTTGCCTATTTTTACCTTTGTCTGGTAATTCTTTGCAAAGTAGTCTTTCTAGCTATATAAGAAGCAAGCTCCTTAATTACTAAGGGCCTATTTATAGGGGTTGTTGTATATGGGCTAAGTATACGCCGGACCCATAGCAGGACTAGCTGCACGGCTAGCTGCTGAATTAACGGCGGGCTATACGGCTGGTGCTGTAGGAGTTTCAGATCGTGCTAGGGTGTTATAGGCTGTTTATAAAGTGCTTATAGTCTAGTTTAGAGAGTTTCTAGCTTTATACCGCTTAGATTATGCCTTAATTTAACAAAGGCCTTGGTTAATAGCTAGGTAGTAGTCTATAAGTACCTTTAGCGTCTATATAGTAGTAAAAACTAGCAGTACGGCGCGCTATAGGTCTAGGGTAAGCTTGTTAAAGAGGTCTAGCATTAGGTCTTTATAAGGAATTTAGGCTTAGCCAGCTAGGTATAGAAAGCGGGTCTAAAAGGCTAAAAAGGTCTCCATTATCTTTATATTAAGAGCTTTGTAATTAAGGCGGGCGTTTTATATCTTAAAGGGGTCCTTATAAATAGAAGATAGGTAGTCAACTATCTCTTTTTTAGAGAGGAAGGGGTCTGCCAAGTCCTAGGCATATCGCGGATATAGATACGTCTATACATCCCCGCTAGTACGGCCGAAGACATAGGCCATTTTAGCTTAGGTAGTAGGGAAGTGGTCCGTATTAACTTTAAGCTTGTCTTACAGTTAAAGCTTCTAATTGTTAAATATAGGGTCAGTTCCATCTATAAGCAATAAGGGGTCCGCAACCTTCGCGAACCGCAACGATACTAATGCTGTACGTTAGGCTAGGGTCTTAAGGACTATAGTAAGTCTCTAGGTGTCTAATAACTCCTTACTAGGTATAGGGGTGTCTCTAGTTTTAAGCAGCTCTTAAAGCCGTTCAATTTCGGCATTAGCTGCTACGAGCTCTTCCTAGGGGGTTAAGACGGCGACTATTTCACTATTAGAGGTATTTGCGGGTCCTACAGCAGCTTTGCCGGCTGCTGTATTTCTTAGCATAGTGGTAGGGGTATTAGGTAATTTTTAGTATTTATTTATTTTCTAGGGGTTCTGGTCCATATATATCCTATTCTTAGGTTTTATGTTCTGTTTGTGTTCTTTTGGTTTTTAGGGGTCTGTCCTGTCCTTATAGTCCTAGTAATGTCCTTAGGGTCCTATTCTATGTCCTTTATAGATATATTTGAGTTCCTTCTCAGGAAGAAGAGTATATAAGCTTTAGATAATATTAGCAACTCAGTTAATTAAGGCACAAGCACAGTAAGAGGGACGCGTAAGCCTATACAATTAGTAGTCTATAAACAAGGATCCAAAGCTAGAGAAAGGAAGGGAGAAGAATAGCAGCGCTATACAAAGTTTTATGCGGTCCTCTAGTCACGTAGACTTACGTGATTTGGCGTCTACCATAACGTCTACCATAATCCACCGTTTTTTACTAGCGCCGTAACAGACCTCTTATTTAGTAAACAACCTTACTATTGTTATAAACAGAATAATAGAGTTTTAAGAATAAAGCCTTATAATAACTATATTAGTGTTAGATTAAAAGAAGCTTATTAGAACTGCCTATACTAGCTAAGGAATATACTAAGTTAAAACCTATACTATAAACACTCCTTATAAAGGAAACCAATCTAATAATATTGTCTTAATAAGGCCTATTGTGACGGTGCTGGGGTACCGCCCCTGTAAGATATCGTGGCACCGTTATATGCAACCTAGATAGGGCCCCTAGTCAGGGGTATCTTGGCGCTATATATATAGATATGTCCTTTCCTTGACCTTCTCCTGCTCCTTAGCTTAGTATCTTTATTAGATAGCAATCTATAAGCTCTAGTTTAGGGGCATTTATGCAAGCTGTTATATTATACTAAGCTTACCCACCTGGGGGGGACTTAATTTGTTTAGAGCTCCCTCTTTCCCTTACCTAGGAAGGCCTGGATAATATCCCACCCCTATTCCGCGTGTTCTAGGAGGACACGCGTTAAACACCCCTAGCTACACGTTGTTGACGCGTTAAGTCGCTATTATTAATACTAGGAGCCGGTATTTAAGCAGCTAGAAGGTCTTCTGTGGATAAGGATAACTGCCTGGGAAGGCAATAATATCTTACCCCCGTTCTAACCCTTTTGACTAATACGGAGTTGTATAAGCTGCAGAGACGACCTTGGTTAAGACTTAGCCTAGGGCTGTAAGGAACCTGGAACTAATCCCGTAGTATTAGCTAAGATAAGCCGAGATATAACCCAAGCCGTGCTATTAGGCGGTAGGTGTATGTTATCTATAAGTCCTCTAGAATAAATCCTATTCTATTATCCCTAGACTACTGCTGCAATAACCACCCTAATTAATACTGAGCTGTACAAGGAGAGACGAAATTAATTAAGAAGGACCTACTGCTAGCACTATACTACTACCCTAAACCCCCAAACCTAATTACTGACTGTGCCGATATGCCTACAGTCTGATTAACCAAATAATTGCGCTGATACGCCTGCGATTTAAATGCGATTTAAATGCGGCCTAAATATAATTTAAAAGCAAACCTAATAACCTGTTGCGCTAATATGCCTGCGATATAACTCTCTAACTTGTCTATAAACGCCTTATAGACACCTATTAAGTTCTTATTAATAACCACCGTACCTAATCGACCTAAATATTACTATTAACCTAAATAGTCCCTTAATCTTATAGCTGAATATATCTATAAGCATTATAATCCTATATATAGGGGTTCTAGGAATTTAGGGGAGAATTTAAGCGATTTATGGCACTCTTGATTAGGAGAACAGATTAGGAGAATTATTCTAATTTATAGTACTCTCTAACAGCTCTGTAGATAAGCCTATTTTTACAACCTCTTATAAACTACTGACGCGTTTCTCTTAATAGCCTTTTATACAACCTTCTACAAACAAGACAGCCTACTGTTATAAAAGTATGTCTTACTAGTTGTGATAAGAATTGAAATATTAATACATACCTCTTAATACCTCTTTTAATACCTCTCTAACAACGATTTAATATGCTAAGTTATAATGGCATTCCTATAAGTCCTTAATCAACCCTAGATATCTGCTACTTATAATAATATCCTTAGTTGAATATAAGTATTTAAATACGGCTGCCAACCCTATAGCGTACCTTTGAATCTCCTAACAATACTTAAACATGTCTACTATTTTATAACGACCTGTTCTGAGAATTACGAGAATATTAATAGACTGTATACTAATACCTTAATTAAATACCTTAATAAGAATTAACCTATTGGCGCGTCTCCCTTAATACCCTACTTATATAACAACTGGTTAAATATGCTGCGATTAACAGTATACTTTATATTAATTAATTAACTGTGGCTAGTAATATAATAGCATCTCTGCTAGTTAACGGCATATTAATTAATTGAATAATCGCTAATGTCTTAAACTACCTACTAATTAATGGTAGACCTTGAGAAACCGATAGACTGATTATGCCGTTACGCCTATAATCTAAATGCGATCCGAACGCGATCTAAATGTAATTTAAACGCGAACCCAACTGACCATTATGCCGATATGCCTGTGACACGAACTACGACTTTAACAACAACTATATAAGTTTATTAATAATTGACTGCTCCTTTACTAATTCGATTGTCTTCTTCTTAACCTATAGTGATCCTTTTTAACTAACACTAAGCTACGCATACTAAGGAACGACCATAGTTAATACTAAGTTATACAAGCTTACCTTTAGGCATTTATATACTTCGACAATAAGGTTAATACTAAGCTATATAAGCTTTAATAACGAAATTGATTTGGATAAACTGGATAATAATTGCGCCGTTATATCTATAATCTAAATGTGATTTAAACGCGATTTAAATATAAACCGATTAACTAATTATGCCGTTATGCCTATAATCTACCAACCGAACAATCGCGCTAATACGCCTGCGATTAATTAACCAATAATAGCGCTAATACGCCTACTATCTACCATCTAACGCTGGTACCTACCATAATCAACTTCTACTGCTCTACTAGTAGTACCTTAATTAACCTTTGCTGCTTTACCTGCAGCCAACCTACCCTTACTACTTAACTATAGCTAACTGACACCTACTGCTTTGCCTATAGCTAAATAAACAGACCCTTGCTGCTCTGCCTATAGTATTATTACTAACTTCTACTGCTCCGCCTGCAGTAATAACTGTATATAAGGGAGAGCTTTGCTTCCTAGAATACGGCCCGTCGCTAGCACCATACTGCTATAATTCTAATAAGTTACTGCGCTAATACGCCTGCGGCCTAAATGCGATTTAAACGCGACCTAATAGTAATTTAAACGCGATCTGCTAATAAGATTCCGTGCCAATTTGCTTATAGAATATAACCCCATTGCTGGTATTATACTGCCACCCGAATAACCCCATTACTGGCACTATACTGCTACTAAACGGATAAGAGCTTGTGCTAATATATATACGAGCTACAACTCCCTAACCCTCCCACCCTTATTAAAACTTTCTTACCTACCTTTTTATAAGAGGGGGACTAGGGGGGCTTTTTTTTATAGCTCGGGGCGCGCCATATTAAAGGAGGGGGTATAGTACTAGGAGGTACCAGAGTTCTAGGAGGAGGAATAACTAACGGAGGGCTTCTAGTAATATACCTCTTATAGTAGTAGGAGCTGCAGGACGGCTGCCTACCCCATGTTAACTAGGTATAGTAATATACCCCCACAGCAGTAGGAGCTGCAGGACTACTACAAGTCCTACGTTAACTAGCATCGCGATTAAGCGCTAGATACTAAAATTTTTCTTTTCTTTTCTCTTCTTTCTTTTCTATAAGGGGATAAAGCCTAAGGGCAGGCTTTTTTGGAAGGGGGGGGTGATATAACGGTGCTAGGGCACCGCCCCTACAAGATATTGTGGCACTGTTATATGCAACCTAGATAGGGCCCCTAGTTAGGAGTATCTTGGCGCTATATATATAGACATATCCTTTCCTTGACCTTCTCCTGCTTCTTAGCTTAGTATCTTCATTAGATAGCAATCCACAAGCTCTAGTTTAGGGGCATTTGTGCGAGCCGTTACACCTATAGATTGCCTACTATAAACCACCTACTATATAAAGCCCTATTAATATAAGCGACGAACATACCATCTAAGCCTCTATTTAAAGGCTTGTTAGATAGGAAGACTAGCTAATATTTAGTGTTAATATATAAAACCACTTCTAATTTAGAAATATTAAGTGGGTCCTTAATAATCTACTACGGCCTCTTCCTATACTTAAGTTAATTAAAAAGAAATAGGTGGACTTAGGCTTTACTAGTAAACAGCTAAAAATTAAACCAGCTAACTTAGTAAAGGAATGGGAGAAATATAAGGAACAGCTAGCCTATATAGCTGGTTTTATTAACTAAAACATTAGCGATATCTATAAGCCATTTATATTAAATGCTGGAAGGGCACTTAAAAAATAGAAGGCCCTAAAAGAACGCTTTAAGGATCTTAATCCGGCAGCTATTATTAATATTATAGCCACCTTCTTTACTAAACGCGTTTAAGACTTTAAGAACGTAGAGGAGTTTATCTCCTATATTATATTAAACCTTAATTACCTTATCGAAATGGACTAACCTATTAACTATAAACTCCTTGCCTAAGCGGCCCTTCTATATGGAATTAACTCTACTAACTATACTTAGTTTAAAATAACTAAATTAATAAGTTAGATATAGGGAAATACTAACCTATAAGCCTTAGGCAAGGAACTTATTATCTTTAATAGTGAGCTTAATTAAGAGGCTTCTACTACACTAGTAGCACGTTTAAACAACAGAACCTCTATAAAGAGAAAGATTGCACTAGTAGGAATATATAAATACCCTAACTGCGTAAAATATAATAGAACTACGCACTATAAAGAAGACTACTAGGATAAAAACCTAGAAAACGCACTAAAGAATATTAGTAATAAAATCCGCGTAAGGAAGAAGTAGAGGACAACTGGGCTACCTATTTAGCTTAATAAACACTCTAATTAAGTTAAATCTAAAGTAAATCCATAACGCGAGCTTGCAGCAGTGGTAGTACAAGCCTAACTAAGCAGGTATGACTTCATCTATAATACCGCCGCTATTGTTTACTACTATAAAAATCGTGAACTTCTTTTTAACTACGTTAATAACAACACCTTATTAGGTACAGTTGGTCCCTATAGAGCTTAATTAGTAGGTAAAGGATCTGTCTCTATACAAACCACACTACCTAATAGAAGCCATAGAAGTACGCTTACTCTACATAATGTTCTTTATATATTATATTTACCAGCAAACCTATTATCTAGAAGCCGACTTAAGAAAATAGGCGTCTTCTTTAATAATAAGACTTATGAACTTAAATACAATAGTAAAGTAATAGGATACGCACCTAAAGTTTAATAACTCTACCTAATTTAGCAGTATAACTACTTATTAGAATTAATCCTCTAGACAATTAAAAATAATAAAAGCCTACCTGTTTAGCATTACTAATTTAGCCACCTTAACTATAGTAACCTTAAACGCCACCTAAGTAAACTTGGTGTTAAGTTTAACAATATTAGTAATAAACACTATAAGCCCTACGCTTAATCTAAAGCTAGAAAAAGGTATAATAGAACACCCCAGGAACGAGCTATACGACTATTTTAATTTGTTTATATAGATTTAGTGGGACATATTACCCCTATTGGATTTAAAGGCAAAAGATACTACATATCTTTTACCGACGACTATATAAGGTTTACTATAGTCTACACTGTCTATATAAAGGATGAGTGGCTTAGTACTTTACAGAGGTACTATAATTAGATCCACACCAAATTTAACCTTAAAATTACTAGAATTTGTACTAACTATAGAATAGAGCTCCGTAGCAAGAAAGCAACCACCTAGATAGATAATCTAGGTATAGAATTCAAACCTACTGCCTTATACGCTTAGGAAGAGAACGGAGTAGTAGAGCGCTTGTAGCGAACCTCTACTAAGATTACCCGCTCAATAATCCTCGCCGGTAATATACCAGACTTTCTATGGCCTAACGCACTCCTTATAGTTATACATATTAAAAATAGACGCCCTATAAGAGCTCTTCTTAATGGCATATTACCCTATAAAAAGCTTAAGGGTGTAAAGGGCTCAGTCAACAGAATAGGATTCTATTGGTAGCTAGTAACAAGAATTCCAAGACAAGGTCTGGAAGAAGGTTGAGGAAAGGACACGTCTATATACATAGTGCCAAGGCTCGGCTCGGCCGAGCCCCTGACTAGGGTCTGTAACAGTGCCGTAATAAAGGGTAAACCTGTTAGGACGCCAAGGTCCTTAGGGTATATAGTAATGTAATAACAGTAACGGAATGTAAATAAGTATCTGGTTCTTAATAAAGTAGAACTATAGAACTGAATTCTGCTGTTCTCTAATACGGGGCGACTACGTTTTATAGGCGTCTTGCCTGCGCCTCGCCTGCGCTAAGCTGGTTACGGCCAGTGCGTCTCTATGGCCTAACAATTGCCCCCCCCTTCTTAAGCGGCTGTCCTTAGCTGATGCTATTGTATAATAGGAGCGCTATTATTGTCCTTCGCTGAATAAAAAGTGTGCGACCAAATTTAAGTGAATCAGATAATGGGACAATAGGACAATAAGACAATAGGACAATAAGACAATAGGACAATAAGACAATAGGACAATAAGACAATAGGACAATAAGATAATAGGACAATAAGACAATAGAACGCTAGGGCCTCGTAGAGACCTATAAAGGTAGGAGTCCCCCCCCAAGGTAGCACACTAGATTTCCCTTTCTATTTAATTTTGATTTGTCTAGCCTGCAACTTGCCTTCTTTATAATTTCTTCTTAATTATAAATCGCAAGCGTTACGCCGCTGGTTCGCCTACTGGTAAGCCTTCCGTAAGCATTTTCTATGCCTGCTTATAGCTGTTGCTAATCCTGCTAGACGTTGTCTAAGCTCCCACGCCGCTCGCAAGCCGCTCCCCTAGCCTTGCTAGAACCTATCTGCCTCCGCTATACCAAGCGCGTGGCTACCGCTGGGTAGGCTACCTGCGGCAAGTAGGCTAACTGTAATTGCGGTTACTACTAATAACTAAATAAGTCGTGCCAAGTAGTAAGTCTATATGCGTTAGTTTATGTTTTGATAGCTAATAAGACTAGGTCCCTAAGGCCTTCTATAGCCGCCTAAACGAGCTGCTTGTCTTTATTGATAGGGCTAAGCGCCACTAGGTTACTGGCGGGGATATAGCTAACCTTAACGCTTGCGTCACTACTGCCTAGAAATCCTTTATGAAGGATATTAAGGCCTTAGTACATGCTGGCGCCAAGTACGGTCTCCGCTAGTGCCTAAAGGGCAAAGACTTTCCCCTACTCCAAGTGCAGGAATTATAGACCATCCGTTATACCCTTAAAGGGATCCTTGATATAATGCGTGCTTTAGTACATATTATAATATAGGTGTTTTGCTGGTGTAGCGTATACTAACAGTGCTTGTAGGCCAATATGCCTCCTATTATAAGGGATAAGGAGGAGGATAAGGGTAAGGAGGATAAAGAGGAGGGAGAGGAGGAGAATAAGAAGGGAGAGAAGGAGGAGAAGGAGGAAGAAGGTAAGAAGAGGGGGGACTTAATAGAGCTATAGTGTATTTATATTTCTATTAGCATTCTGCTGTTGCTCCGCTGTTATTCTGTTATTACCTTACTAGTAGGGCATAATACTGGTTATAATTTAATTATTTTAGTTCTCTTACTACTTTCTTTTCCATTTGCCCCTTAGGGTAAAGTAACTATTATACATCTCCTTTACGTCCTTATTAATATCCTCTACTAGAACCCATTTATTATATTCTTCTAGCTAGCCTTTTTACTTAACTAGGTACTATAGGGTCTGGTTATATCCCTTTCTTCTATATACTTCTTCTACCTTATACCGGTCCTCTCGGTCCTCTTTATTATCTAGCTTAATAGGCCCTAGTAAAGGGTCTCTAGTAGTGCCCTTATATTATTTATATAGCTCTAGTAAGACATAGGTAGATATAGCCGGTATACTTACTTTCTAACTGGTTTGGCTATACTAAAAGGTCTAATAAAGCGTGCTATAAGCTTTTTACTTAGCCTTTTTAGTTTAAGGTTCTTAGTTAATAGTAGAACTAAATCCCCTACTTTATATACCTATAGTTAGTGATAACAATTATAGTATTTTACCTATGTCTCAGCAGTATGTTCCTAGCGTTTTGCCAGCGCTTCGCGTTTAAGGGATATTCTTTTAATCTGCTCTAAGGTAGCTAGAATAGAACTACTATTATCCGCCTTAACCTTATATTCTAGACGCGGGTGAAACCTATAGTAGGCATAAAACGGGCTTATGCCTATTATGCTATATTTAGCATTATTATAGGCGAATTTAGCTAGTAGTAGTAGGCCTACCCAATTACTCTGCTTTTTGTTACAGAACACTTAGAGGTAGTACTCTAGGGTTTAGTTCTAGCGTTCTATTTACCCATCTATTTATGGGTAAAAGGCCGTACTTAGCCTACATTTTATCTTTATAGTAAAGCATAGCTCTGACCAGAACTTGCTAGTAAAGATACTGCTACAATTAGATATAATCCCTCTAGGGGCTCTAAAATAGCATACTACTTTATTAAGGAAGAGATCCGCAAGTTTAGTTATAGTAATAGTTTTTACTATAGGCAGATATAAGGCTATCTTAGTATAGTGGTTGACTATTATATATATTACGTTATACACCTTATCGCCTCGTCTGCTAGGCGGTAGGCCTATAATAAAGTCCATTATAATCTCCTACTACGGCTGACCTAGGCAAGGCAGCGCTTGGAGCTCGCCATAAGGGCAATATTAAGGCGCACGCATACGCTGGTATAGATTATAGGTAAAGATATAGCTTATAACGTCCGCAGTTATACTAGGCTAGTAGTACTTACGTAAGAGTAGATCTAGGGTCTTTTTATTACTAAAGTGGCCGGCTAGGGTATTATTGTGGTGGATCTGTAGGAGTTCTATATAAACTGCTAGGTCTAGGGGTATATATAGCCTCCTATAGTAATAAAGTAGTCTAGCGGAATTAAACTGCCATACTGGCTTTAAGTGGGCGTATTAATAGCATCTCGCCGTATCTAAGCTGTTGCTGCGCTTTTGCAGTATAAGGTTATCTATGGTTTAAAGTCCTTTAATAAGCTTAATAACTATTTCTATACTAGACTTATAAGCACTCTCTTAAGTACTTACTTCTCTAACTTGGGTCCTTATTACACGCTACTTAACGGAATGCATGTAAGTTGCCCAGTTAAAACATAATGCTATATTGCCCAGGTGTATCTCTGTTAGGTCGCCAGCCTATAGCCATAAAAGCAATACCTCTATAGAAAGCTTGCTTTCCTATACACCTAATAGGACTTTTACTTTAAGTTGGTAGCCCTGCATTCCCAAAGTCCTTTAGAGTAGTGGTAGTATAGTGTCTTCTTCTGGCGGACCCCTTACGCCTAGGGGTCGCCTTAACGGCGCGTCTATAGGGTTTATTTTTCCCGCCCTATGCTTAATAATAAAGTTATAGGCAGCTAGTATTATAGCCTATCTAGCTTACCGTCTATTAAGGGCTTTTACTTTTATAAAACCCTTTAGATTATTATAATCTAAGAGCACTTCTAGGCGGCTTAATAGCCCCTTAATATAGTATCTCTAATACTTAAAAGCCTCTATAATAGCTAGTAGCTCTTAATCGTGGGTTTTATAGTTATACTCTACTAGTAAAAGCTTCCTAGACTAAAAGGCTATTAGATACCAAAGGCCGTCTTTAAACAGCTATAATATAATTACTGCTAGGCCTTATATTAAGGCATCCGTCTCTAACTAAGTTAGTAGGCCCGGCGTGTAGTATTGCAGAAGCGGCGCCGTTATAAAGGCGTCGCAGAGCCGGGGCATTACCTACTCCACCTCCTCTAGCCAATTAAAAGGCCTATCTTTGCGGCCGTTCTTTACTCCTTTTAGGAGATTAGTAATAGGCTTTATAATAATAGAGTATTTATAGATAAACTAATAATAGAAGTTAGCAAACCCTAGGAAGACCTAGATATCCCTATAAAATTAAGGGTTTTCCTACTTAGTAATAGCTTTTACCCAGCTAGGATCTATTGCTACGCCTTTAGGGCTAATAATATATCCTAGGAACTTAATCTCCTATACACCAAACTTGCACTTCTTAAGGTTTGTATATAGTTGGTATTATTATAACCTACGCAGCACTTCTACTACGTGGCGTCAATGTTCCTCTAAATTTTTAAAGAAAATTAGAATATTATTAAGGTAGACTATATAGAAGACGTCTACTAGTCCTAATAAGGCCCAATTAATATAGCCCTAAAAGGTTACTGGTCCGTTAGTTAGCCTAAAAGGCAAAACTAAGTACTTAAAGTGGCTATAGTGTATGCAAAACGCCGTCTTCCACTTATTGCCATAATGGATATAAAGGCGGTAATACGCATATATTAGGTCCAGCTTAGTAAAGATCTTAGAACCTATTAAGCGGTTTAAGGTCTTACTAATTAATGGTAGTATAAAACAATTCTTAATTATCACCTTGTTAAGGCCTTTATAGTCTATACAGAGCCACAGCTTCCTATCCTTTTTAGGTATAAAGAGGATAGGTGCCCCTATAGGACTAGTACTTAGTTAGATCTAGCCTTTAGCTAAGGCGTTATCTAAGTACTCCCTTAGGACTTCTAGCTCCTTGGCTAAGAGGTTATAAAGCGGCCTATATAGGGCCTCCTATCCCTCTTTTAGGTCAATAGCATAGTTACTTTAGTGGTGTTAGGGTAGCTTTCCTACTTTCTTATAGGAGAAGACATTGCTAACTTCCTTTAACTATAGGGGGAGGACTGGCAAGCTGCCATTATCTTATTTACTAGGTATTACTCTAGAAGTTAATAGGGTAAAGACCCTAAATTTTATCTAAAGAGACTCCGCAAAACCCTTAGGGGTTTATAGTAATAGGAATAAGCCGTCTAGCTTCTATCACCACACCTTCACCTCGCAGTTAATAAGAAGTCGGGCCTTCTTTAACTCTAGCATACCTATAGTAATAGAAGGAGATGCGTTAGCCATTCTATAGCAGATAAGGGTTACTTCCCTAATCTTACCCTAGCTATTCTTTATTTTTAGTGGTACCTTATAGGCCTTATAGCAATATGCCTAAGTCTTATTTAACTAGGAATAGGTAGGCAGTTCTATATCTAGTATTTTAAAGTTGCACTCTATAGCAAATTGCTGGTTAACTATATTTACTTTAGCGCTAATATTAAGCATTACTGAGGTCTCCTTCTAGGTCTTCTTTAGGAGGACTTTACCTAAAATAGTAATAGCTTCCTTATAATCTAGTAGGAGCTTGCACCCTACGGCTATAAGGGGGTCTAAGGGCGCTTATCTTTTCCCAGTATAGAGGTAGCGTTTATGCTGCTAGGCGGTAGTTAATTCTATAGCTGCTCTTTATATTATTGCCACTAATATCCTAGCTGCCTATATTTTAAGCAGTTTTCTTTAGGCTAAGTTAAACCCCTAGCAGTATTGCTTTGCCCCGCCATTAAGTCGCCGGCGGTGGTTTTAGAGTCCGCTTTCCCTAAGTTACCTAACTGGGTGGTCTTTATATTTAAGTTTATAGCGCGTCTATTACTTTTACCCTATAGGGCACTTACGCTCTTCTAGTTTTCCTTTAATAGGGCAGCTAGGGAAACTAGCTAGTCTTAAATTTAAGGGAATTCTTAATAGTTAGTAATAGTAAGCCGTAGCTCTAGCCATAGTTTTGTAAATAGATGTATTATTAGATACTTTACATTGTAAAGAGGGTTAATTTGTGCTTTTAAGGTGGTTAGGTAAGCAGCAAACTCATTTATAGGTTAATTAGTTTGCTGCGTTGCCCTTATATATATTAGGGCTATATAGAGTTCTTAATTAATAGGACTTTTAATCTAATTAAGTAAGAATTCTATAAGCTCCTTCTAGGTGAACTATATGTCTAAATGGTTATCTTTATACTATAGCTAAAGGGTTTAGTTAGTCCCCTTTATATATTATATAGTAAACGCGACTTTGGTATCCTTATCCACAAAGCCGTTATGCTCTAGGCGGAACGCTAGCTTTAAGCTATTACAGAAGTCTTAGTGCTCTTAAATACTCTTGCCGTAATATAGAGCAATCTTCTTTATTTTAACAGCCCGTTTTAACGGAGCGTCTATTATATTAGTAGCCCTTTACTTAAGGTTTAGACGTATCTAGCTACCATCTAAGTATTCTAATAGGATGGTTTAAGGTTGCAGAGATAGGTTAGGAACGGGAGTTAATATTACCTTACCGCGTTAATGCCGTTTTAGCACTTCTACCTCTTCCCTAAGTAACTATAGTTTTCTTTGCTTTAGGAGTTATAACTTTTTATTCTCTAGCCGTTATATTTCTTCCTATATATCCCCTTTGCCTATAACTTCCGGTTCTGTCTAGGACGTAGGTCCGCCCATATTATCCTAGGGCTGTGTCACGGCACAGTCCTAACACGTACTGTCTTGTACTGTTTCCTACTGTTAGCTGGCCCACCACTAGCGCCTTAGCGGCTGCCCCTACTATTTGTGTACAATACCCCCTTTTACCTCCTTCTCCTCTTTATACCACAATGTAGTTATTCAGCCTATTAGCATTATAGCACTGTAACAGTTTATGGTATCTCCTCTTGCGCCCTGTTGCGATCTTTATTCTCCCCAATCCACTGTCTCTATTTTCCCAGTATAATCGCGACCCGGCGCGACCAACACCACCATACCACAGTCCCAGACAATCTTAGTACAGTCCTAAACAATCTTAGTATTATTCTAGATAATCTCAGCATTACAGCCAGCCTTATAGATTTTAATTACCCTGCCTAGATCCTCTAAAATAGGTAACCAGAATACCCCATTAGCGAATATACGCGAAGCGCTCGCCCGCCTCTTTAATACCTCCTACACCAACATTGCCTAGGCAATTAGGAGTGGTCCAGAGTACCTTAAGGACCTTAATGTGGCAGGAACATTTCAGCACCTCTCTATATATATAACCCTTTTAACTAGCGTCAAGAGCGGTCTCCAAACAGTCTATAATAAAGGCCAGACTATAAAGTCCTAACTTAAAGAAGCTTAACATAGAATTAACTCCCTTAAGACACTTAAACTATATATAAAGCAATACAAACAGCAAGCTTTAGTATATACTAAGACTATACAAAGCCTAAGCTTTTAGATCACTACACTTACCTAAACTATTGCTAATAAGAACACCGCTACTAGCTCTCCTCCCCTAGCTAAGCCCTATAGAAAAAAGCGTAAAGCAAAAGACCCTACCCTATTTAATAGCAAGGGATCGCCAACTAAAAAGCAAGAAAAATTTAAAATATAGGAAACAAAGATCTAAGGCGTTTTCTATAGAGATATAAAGTGCTTTAAGACCCTAATGGACGAAGTCCTCTATATATTAGACATGCTGATAGATAAGGCTTATAACTATGTTAAGCATGGCCTTAATATTCTACGCATATACCTAAACAACCCAAGCAAATGGGCCTTCTCTAACCGAGAGTCTATGTTTGCGTATATAAAGAAGCACTATAAGACCATAGATATAACCCAAGCGGCTAAGAATAAATTAGACACCTTAAACCAAGGTAAGCGTAATTACTAGTCCTAGAAAGCAGAGCTTAATAAGTTAATAAAAAAAGCAAACAAGACTAAAGAACAAAAGGTAGATCTGCTTAGGAAGAATATTTTATTTAAAATAAAGGACTTAGCCCTTACCCTTAGCCGCAAAATTAATGATGCTAACTATAAGGGCTGGAGTAAGCAAATGGACGTATTTACTTATAACCTACAGAACCACGCCTACTATACTAAGCTAAATACCACTAAGCTAAGTACCGCTGGCGGCTATTAACCTATACTACCTAATAATAATACCTTAGCGCTAGCACTATAGAATAACCTAATAGACCTTAACGCCATTAAATTTGGCAGCGGTAGTAGTAGCCTCCCTAATGACGTCCAAAGACATTGTATAGATAACAGACTCTACCTAGCATATGGTTAACCTAGCTACTAGAAAGATGCTTACGACCCTAAAATAAACCTAAATCCCCTTCTAATGCCACCGCGCCAACCCCTTCCTAGCCGCGGCGGATTCTTTAGTAGAGGGATTAGTAACCGAAACAACAACCACGGATAGGGACATGGGTTTAGACACAGAGACCCACCCCCGTAATTCCCTTCCCCAATACAGCCCCAGCCGATGGACCCATACATAAACTACAGACAAGTGCTCCATGCCGCTACTAACTATAAGACCGGCTATATCCTCAGCAAAGTACCCCCTAGCATATATACACCGTCGGAGACCAATACGTTAGGATATACTAGCTAAGGCTATAGCCACTAGCCAAGCCCCACAATCCAGTCATTAAAAGACCAACCCTTGGACTAAGTTGCCTCCAAGGGTTAGAACTATATAGGGAGGAGGATAAAAGGATTAGATCTATACTACTAGATCAGTTAGATCTTATTCTAAGTCAGCTGCTACTTAACCTTAGAATAGCAAACAATAATAAAAATGCTATCCTTATTCAGACCTACCTTTCCTTACTACGCAACCCACTCCTATAAGTTTTCATTAAAACAGTAAGCCTCGTTAATAGTAGTAGTATAGCACTAGCGTTTGCAGACGAAGACTTGCTTATAAAAAAGTATAATATTATAATAAAAAGACTCCTAGTCCTAAAACTACTCTACCTTACTAATAGACTCCCATCTAGCTTTATTACCCACTACTTTACAGCAAGAATGATAATTGGCCACTATATAGAATCTATACTCTTCTATATTACGAAGTTATTACCCTTAATACTAGTAATTCTTAGAATGCCTTAGCTTAAAAAGCATAACCTAAAACTAGACTTCCCTACTCTAGAGCTTAAATTTAACTCTAATTACTATGCCTACAACTATCTCCTATGGTATATTCCTGACTATAACCGAGTAGTACCACGCGGACGCATTATATGGCCAACGCTCAGATACTATTAGCTAATAGTAAAAAAGGTGCCTAACACTAGTAAGCCAATATACGTAGTAAATAAAACAGAGATTCTAGAAGACTAGACTACTACCCTATTCCTAAAAAAACAAACACCGCTAGAACTATAAGTCCCCTATATACACCCGCTTAACCTAGGTTAGCTAATAAGACACCTAACTTTAAGTTATTTACCATACGCATATGTAACCGCATATATAACAGCTAAGGGCGTTATAGCCAAAACTAAAACTAGAGCAATTAAAACCTTCCCCCTATAACGCCTAACCTTATACCCGTCTCCCACGCGTACTATACAAGGCCGCCGCCTCGTTTCCGCCCCCCTAGGCTAACTAAGCTATGCTAGCCTAGCCATAGCACTAGAGAACTAGACACGCCCTAACCTAGACAACATTAAATGCACTTATACCATTAATTTTACCCAGTTCTGTAAATAAAAAGGCGTAAAGGTAATAAGGATCTATATAGCAGAGCTAGTAGAACTAGTTAAATAAGAAGAACACTAATAGCTGCTTAAGGAGCTACCTATAGGCCTAATAGAAGTACTAAACCTATCAGAAAGGTCTTTCCGCCGGCTAATAAAAGGTAACTATATAATAAAGGAAGCCTATAAAGCGCTACCCCCTTATTTCTATAACTTCCTTAAGATAAACCTAAAAACCAAGTCTGAGTTTCTACGCTGGAAGATAGTTAACACTAATATTAAGAAATTCCTAAAAGGCAAACTAGGATTAACCTATAAGGATATTTTATAACGCTTACCAAAAGAGTTTTATAAACATATTAAACACTTCCTCCCTAAAAACATAGATAAGCTGCCCCCTTACCAACCATGGGACCATAAAATTAAGATTATACCAGGAAAGCAGGCCCTATACTATAAAAACAGACCACTCTCACCCGCTAAACTTAGCTATGTAAAGAAGTGGATTAACGAGATGCTAGATAAGGGTTTTATCCGCAAATTAACCTTACTAGCTACTATACCACTCCTCCTTACAGCGAAACCTAGCGGTGGTATACAAATCTGCTATAACTACTAAGGCCTAAATACAGTTACTATTAAGAATCGATACCCACTGCTACTAGTCCGTAAGACACTTAACGCACTCTATAGTGCTAAGTACTTTACTAAGCTTAACGTGATTGCTGTGTTTAACCAGATCTAGATTGCAAAAGGCTATAAATAGCTTATAGTATTTATCACCCGGTTTGGACTCTATAAGATACTAGTTACACTATTTAGTCTTTATAACGCGCCTACCACGTTCCAAAACTATATTAACTATATTTTACACAACGCCCTTAACAACTACTGCACTGCGTATCTTAATAATGTCCTTATCTTCTCAAAAACACGCGCCAAGCATATAAAACACATAAATGAAATTATCCAGAGACTTAGTAATGCTAGACTCCAGATTAATATTAATAAGTTTAAGTTTTATGCTACTAAAACAAAATACCTTAGCTTAATTATCTTAACTAATAGCATAACCATGGACCCTAAGAAGGTGCAGGCCTTATAGGAATAAAAGGACCCGACATTAGTTAAGGAACTATAGTAATTTCTTAGCTTTATAAACTTCTACCAATAATTTATTTAAGGCTATTTTAAGGTAGTTAAGCCCATAACCAGGCTACTAAAAAAGAGTATTAGCTGGTTATAGGGCCCTAATTAAGCACAGGCATTCCAGACCCTAAAAACAGCGTTTACTAAAGCACCGGTCCTAGCGTATTACGACTACACGAAGAAGACTGTGGTAGAGATAGACGCCTCAAACTAGACTTTAGGTAGAGTGCTCTATTAAGCTAATAAAAGTAATAAGCTTAAGCTAGTTGCATTCTTCTCTGCTAAGCACTTAGCCCCTAAATACAACTATGAAATATATAATAAGGAGCTCCTGGCAATTGTTAAGGTACTAGAAAAATAGTATTCTAAACTATAAGGAACTAAGCAGCCGTTTAAAATTATTACGGACTATAAGAACCTCCAGACCTTTATAATAACGAAATAACTAAATTAGCGCCAAGTCCGCTGGGCTAAGTTCCTTTCCTAATTTAACTTTATTATTACCTATAGGCCTAGCACTAAAGCTATAATCCCGGACGCTCTTAGCCGCCTCCTAAGCATTATACCTGCTAATGCTAATAACGAACGTCTATAATACCGAGACCGCGTTATCTTATTACTAAAGAAAGTCAACCCTACCATCCTAGAAGAACTACTAAGCAAATCCCAAGACCAGAGCATTAAAGACTTTATTATAGTAATGGACCCGGAGCCTAAGAAAAAAACCCTTAAGGAGCTTATTAAGAATGCCTATAAAGAGAACAAACTTGCTAGGAATATATTGGCTATACTACGCGAACAGGAAGACTGTAAAGCACGCTATTAGCCCAAGCAGATTAGGAAGCTGCTCCGCTATAATAAATCTAAATGTTTAATTATTGACGGCCTAATCTACTATAGAAATCGAGTATTTGTCCCTAATTTATATAAACTCTAACTAGAAGTTGTATACCGCACGTATAGTTTAGGCCCTGTGGGTCACCTAGGCCGCGTTAAGACACTAGACCTCCTTAATTAAACATATTAGTAGCCAGGTATTTTACAGTTTACGGCTACCTTTATAAAAGACTGCGCTCTTTACTTCCGTATAAAGACCCTACGCTTAGCACCGCCCGGTTTCCTAAAACCACTAGAACTACCAGTCCGCCTATAGACCAATATCTCTATTAACCACGTTGTCAACCTACCTAAGTGCCTTCGTAACGGCAAAACATATAGATATATCTTTGTTGTTATTAACCGCCTAATAAAGATAAGACACTTTATTCCTATTACTAGCCTAGATACTAAGGAGCTTATTAAAGCATTTATCCATACTATCTATAAGTTACACGGCGCTCTAAATACTATCATTTCTAATAGAGGCTCTTTATTCGTTTCTAACTTCTGGCGTTGCCTAAACCAGCGCCTAAAGGTAACCCTAAGCCCTAGCTCCGCATAGCACCCTAAAACGGATAGTCAAACCAAGATTGTTAATACAGCAATGAATAAGTACCTACGCGCCTTTATAAGCTTCACCCAAGACAACTAGGTAGATTGGCTCCCCTTTACTAAGTTTGCCATAAATAACCAGGTTAATAAGACCACAGAAATCTTACTATTCTTTGCCAACTATGGCTATAACCCACATCTAGGCGTCAAACTAGCAGGCCCCCAGCCATTAGCCCTATCTATATATATAAAAAAGGAGTACCTATAAGCTAATACTATTGCCAACCGCTTTAAGCGCATTTTAACCTAGCTTAAAGCCCTAGCTCGTATCTCCCAGCGACAATATAAAGACAACGCTAATATAAAACAAGACAAAGGTATAATATTTAAAAAGGATGATATAGTTATAGTTAGCCTTAAAAATATAAAGACCAACCGGCCTAAGAGGAAGTAGGATAATAACTAGGACGGACCCTAGCCCGTCCTAGCTACCTATAGAGGAGTAGTCGTAGTTAACCTCCCGGACCATATCTATGTTAATAAGTCTTTCTATACTTTAAAAGTCCGCCTCTGGTTCCCTAAAGAGATCTCTAGTCAAGCACGCATTAACAAAGAGGAACGTTGTAATGTCACAGGTAGAATAGCTGAAAGGGATAATAACGGCAATATTACGGACAAGTGGGAATTTAAAAAGATCCTTAATATATATAATAAACAAATAGACGAGCATGGCTTAACATACTATATTAAATGGAAATACTATAATGAGAAAACCTGGGAACCTAAGAAATCCCTAAAAGGGTGCGAGCGCGCACTACTAAGGTTTTATAAATAACACCCTAAGAAGCTAGGACCCCTAGACTGGGCATAAGATAAGGGAGAGTTACGCCAAGGCCGTGGCTGACCACAAAGGTAATTTGTAATGGTTAAGATCTTATAGAACTTTAACCGCCGGTTAAAGTTGTCTAATTGGTCAGTTTTTTGCCAAGAAGTGCTATGTGGTAGCAGTATGGAGTTCTGCCGATTTTATTTATTAAGCTAACCAATTAAGATTTTCTATGCCCGGCATGGAAAATCGCTATTGGCTCGGTTAAGGGCGGTAAGCAGAAGTGATATCTTTGCAGCGAAAATAGGTTACTTGTTCGGTTTAGGGACTAAACCTTCTGGGGAGGGGAGTACTGTCACGGCACAGTCCTAACGCGTACTGTCTCGTACTGTTTCCTACTGTTAGCTGGCCCACTACTAGCGCCTTGGCGGCTGACCCTACTATTTATATACAATACCCCCTTTTACCTCCTTCTCCTCTTTATACCACAATGTAGTTATTCAGCCTATTAGCATTACAGCACTGTGACAGGCCGTTCCCCAGACTTGGTACTACGCACTGCGCTAGTATTACGTACTGCGCTAGTATTACGCCCGCGTCTTGCCATTAGGTCGATAGGCTGCGATATAGTTAATAAATATAGGTCGTCTTCTTAACAGAGGGTTGCCGCTATATAGTTATAGCCTTAGTAGACCACGGTGTTGTCGGGCCACTACCCCTAAAAAGGGATAAGAATTTAGAACTATTAGGACGCCAAGGTCTTTAGGGTATGTAGTAATGTAATAATAGTAACGGAATGCAAATAAGTATCTGGTTCTTAATAAAGTAGAACTGTAAAACTAAATTCTGCTGTTCTCTAATGCGGGGCGACTACGTTTTGTAAGCGTCTCGCCTGCGCCTCGCCTGCGCTAAGCCGGTTACGGCCAGTGCGTCTCTATGGCCTAACAAAACCTCCCTTAGTATACTACTTAAGGGCTCTAGGATCTACCGTCTACTCCCTTATAGCCAAAGAAGATTATATAAAATCAGCTAGGTTTGCTCTATAAGCAAAGAAGGGTATTCTAATTGGCTATAATGGCAAGATAATTTATTACGTTTAGCTACTAGATAAACAAAAGATTAAGTAACTTAAAGACGTTAAAATCTATAAAGGCGATATTAGTTTAAAGACTACTACTATATTTATGGAAGAATCCATCAACTTATCTAATAAGCAAGGGAGGGAAGATACTACTACTCCTTAGCTAAAGCCTCTATTAAGAAAAAGACAATAAAGAATTAATTAGAAGGAAGGTCGCGATAGCTTACCCCATAGGCTTAAGTCTCTGCCTAAAAACCTTACTATGACCACTACTTAATTAGGCCGCTAGACATTAAGAGTTAACCTACTAAGCGACCCTACTACCTTCCTTATAAGCCTTATAGGTATAAACCAAAGCCTTAACTAATAGGCTGACAATATTAATAAGCTACTAAGTAACTAGGATGACGAAATAGGCGATAAACTAATAGCCCTTCTATCTACCTTTCCTCCTTAATCTATACCTTAAAACCCTTACTTAAACAATTACAACGCGGCCAATCCTATAGCTCTACTAGCCGGCCATATTTAATATACTGGCTTACCCAATCTCGAAACGTATATATCTACTACCTTAATTAACAAAGATGAGCCTTATATATATAACTAAGCAATTAATAGCCCAAACAGCAAGGAATGGATAAAAGTAATAATAGAGAAGGTAGGCTCTCTAATTGAGAACTAAATATAGGAGCTTATTAACCTTGCCTCCCTTAAGCCACCTTATAAGCCTCTTGCTGGTAAATAGGTATTTAAAGTTAAAAAGGGAAAGGATGGCGAGGTCCTCCGCTACAAAGCTAGATAGGTTATCAAGGGATATTTACAGCAGTATGGTGTTAACTACAACTAGACCTTTACTGCGGTAGTAAAACCTATAGCTTTTAAGGCTCTATTCGCGATTGCTACCTACTACGATCTTAAAATTAAATAGATAGATATTAAAACCGCCTTTCTCTATGGACTAATTAATTAAGAACTCTATATTGTCATGCCAAAAGGCTATAAAGAAGCCGGTAAAGTCTACCACCTTAAGAAGGCCCTCTATAGACTAAAACAGTTACCTTAAATCTAGTATAAGACGCTCTTAAAGTTTTTACTAGAAAAACTTAGACTTTACCATCTACACGTAGATTATAGTATATTCGCTACTAGTAAAGGATGGAAAGGTTTAATTATTTCTGCCTATATTAATAATACTAAGATTATCTATAAGGATATAGTGACAGTTAATTAGGCGAAAGTAGAGCTTAAAGCAGCCCTTTAAATAATAGATCTTGGGCTAATAAGCTTTTACTTAGGTATAATAGTTATAAGAGATTAAACAAAGAAGAAGATTACACTCTTATAGTAAGCCTACCTTATTAAAGCTCTTAAATATTTTAGGTTGCAAAAGGCTAATACCTTACTAATACCTATAAAACACTTAATTAAGCTTATAGCCAATTAAGAAACTACTAGCAAGGACAATGTTAGAAGATACTAGAGTATGGTTAATTTAGTTATATTTCCTATAATAGAAACAAGGCCAGATATTGCCTTTACGGTATTAACAGTAAGCTGTTTTACCTATAATCCTACCTCTACCCATATAATGGCCGTAAGACTTATCCTTTAATACCTAGCCGGCTTACTTAATAGAGGAATTACCTATAAAGGCGATAAGAACCTAGACCTTACTCTAATTAGCTTTAGTAATACCGACTAGGGATAAGACAAAACCACAAGACGCTCTGTTACGGACAGCTTAAGTACGATGTTACGACTACTTGGAGAAGAGTCGGAGGAAGCTAGTTGGTTGATATAGGTACGGTCTAGGATGGATCCGGTGGAACTATATAACGAGGAATAGTAGCCAAGGTCACGTGATATGATCTATATAATCTATATAATCTGTATAATCTGTAACAGAGTAGACAGAGCACACGTACCTTACGGAGCGAAGGGATTTCTTAGGCGTATAGTTATATATTTAAAGAACCACAGTCCCTACCCAGATAGTTCTCTTTTCGTAGTAAATCTTAGAATACAATTAGAGTTAATCTGTTAGGCAACCACTCTACTAGTTATTATTACGTTGTTAACACTGTTCTTACCTATATACCCAGCCCAATAATAGGACCCACCGTAGTTCCTACTATAAGGTTCCGTTACACATTCACTACTAAGGTTATAGTATTAAATAAGATTAAACAACATGCCACCCAAAGTACCAGTCACAACGATATTGATGGTAGCCACAACCTTAGGGTTAGGAGATACCAGTATAGCGGACACGGATTCTTAAGTAGTTACGCAAGGTTAGTTATAGGAAATGGTTAATTACTTACAGGATAATAGCAGGCTACTTAAAGAACGCATTAATGGAATTAGAGCAGTAAAGGTCAAGTTACCTTCAATTAAATAATTTTTAGGAGAGAAGTTAAAGCTTAAAGGGTTTCTTACGCAGATACATTTTAAGATTATGTAGGAAGGAGTAAAGTTAGCAACACCTATGGACTAGGTAGCGTACGCAGGACTATTCTTATTAGGAAGAGCTTTAGAGTGGTTTAAGCCTTACCTTATAGAGATACAAGTAAACGGTGTGACGACTACTAACCTAGACATACGGTATGTGTTTGCAAGTTGGAACGGATTTACAGAACGGTTAATACAAATATTTAGAGACCCTAAAGCAACCACAACAGTGGAACAAAAACTTTAGAACTTAGTATAACGCACTTTAGCAATTAAGTATACAACGCAGTTTTAAATACTAGCTATATAGGTTAAGTGGAATAACAGGGCGCTTATAGCACAGTATAAGCAAGGACTTAAGGCTAAAGTCCAGGACGTAATTATCCTAATAGAAGATACGGATACTTTAAGAGAGTTAATAGACTAGTTAATAAAGATTAATAATAGGATCTATTAAAGGGAACAAGCTAAGAAAGGGCAAGACAGAGTTCTATAGTTATATAAGGCGCAGAGTACGTAACGACAGACATAGAGTTAAAAACTATAGAATAGCGCAAAGCTAATAGACCTAAGTGGTACTAAAGAAACCTAGAGGTGGGAAAAGAAACTATAAAAACCTAAAGGTTAAGGATCTAGTAATTAAAGGACCTAAGAGCAGAGGCCAAACCAGGGATCTTAGCAGTAGAAGATATTTAGGCGGACTCCATAACAAGAAAAATGGTTTAAAGATAGGGCTTATATAAATTGCGGAAAATAAGGTTATTTCGCTAGAGACTATAGAGGTGGTTAAAGTAATTACATAGTAAAGGGAACCAGGCTAGCAGACGGTATATATATATAAAGGGACGACGGTGCACTATAAGGAACAAAAGAATATTCAATTAATAGTTTTGTGTTTTGTTATAATAACGTATACCGAATTTATAAGGACGCTAAGTACGGCGTAAGCTATTAGCTATAGGAGCTATTATTATCTAAGTTTAAAGGAACTAACAAACTAGCTTATAGATTGGATATTAAAGACAATAAATTTAACATAGGCGAAGCATTTACCAATAATAAGGCAATAAAGGCAGCTTACTAGGAGCATGTAGACCTTAGAGAAGTTAAAACAGAAGCAGAAACTAAGACCATTATAGAATAAGGTTTAATAACGGATGCTATAACACTATTAGATATAATTTCCATTGCTTTACAAGACAATAGGAGTAACATTTAGAAGAAATTAAGCAAGCAGACAACTGCTAGTGCTAGCTTATTACTTAATAAAGGCAAAAGGCCATAGGCTTAAGATTTTTAAGAAGAGATATAAAAAGCTTAAGATTCTTAAGATAAGATAAAATATACCCAAAGACCTATAACGGACGAAAACTAATAGGAAAGAGCAGTAACTTAGTTTAATAACAAACAAATAAGTATAGGACGCAAGTTTAAGAACTATAAGTTTAGGGAAGAAATAAGAACGTTAGTAATCCTAGGTAAACATAGTGTTCAGCCTAAAGATTAAACAGTTAATACCAGGATTAAAAAGTAAGATAACTACAAGGATCTAGCTACAAGACGCAGAAAATAAGAAACTATAGATAAGTTTAGGATAAGAATTATTATATAGTAAAAGCAAAAGCTAGATAAGAGGTTAGCTATGCTAGGTTATATAAGGGATAGAGTACCCATATAAAGAGTTACTAATAGGCCAAGTGCAGGGACACCTAGGGTAAAATAGTTAGATAAACTAGAATAAAAAGAGGATCTAGATATCCTAACTAGGTTTTAAAAAAAATATACTAAAGGATGTCATAATATAGCAATAACAAGGTACTTTCTAATAGATAGACTATACACACTAAACCAGTTATATGGAAAGTGGTATAGGCAATGACACAATGACAAATAGGAAGATTTTTATATATGGCTAGATAAAAAAGTTGTCTAAGACCAACCTATTACAGAAAAACACATAAGTCATATTAAAGGGGTATTAATTATAACATTAAGGGACCTAGAAAAGGGATCCAGGGACTAGAGAAGTGAATAATAAATCTTAGTACCTGCAACAGAGATACCAATGGTTAGGTTAACTAGGTATAGGTTTAAACTTAAAGATAAAGATAAATTAAAAGTCAACTTAAGTCACCTAGCGCATTATATACTATCGTAGATAGCTTATGTGGATAATACCTATAACATGCATAGAGCACTAAAAGATAAGAACCAGAAGTACCTAATAAGGATATATTAGGCACCCAAGGAAAGGCGGTTTAGGAACGCTAAGTATATATATAGATAGCACCCAGTAGAAGTACAAGGTTAAGGGGACTTAACACTTTAACTAGGAAGATTCCTTACGGAAGAATACCTAGATAGATAATAGTAGTAGAAGTGCCTAAAGAACACTTATCTATAGTATATAGAGGAAAAGAAATGAACTAAGTATTGGCTTAAGTTAGACTAAGTATAAATAGAATCTAGCAGCCAACAGTTAGAAAAAGGGGAGGTATATAGAACTAGAGGGAACTAGTATTAGAGCCTTAGACCCTTAAAGAAATTTAAGTGTCGGTAGATATTTGTTTTATGTATTACGTACATAGAGCATGTGATCTACGCGAGACGCGTATATATATCATCAAGACGTGTAGATAGAACGACAAGAATCCAACTACACACCGTATTGCACATATATTACGTCTATTGCACTGTGTTAAAGTATACCAACACTGATTAGTGAGCGCGTATAGATTAGGAAACACGCATATAGCTTAGAAGATAGTTATACTGTCCACCTTATAGCAGATTAGAAGATAGTTGTACTTATCTACCTTTTATATCAGCCTATTTCAGTTAAAGAGAAGAAGAGAAACTACCTAGAAGTACTTATCTAGTATCCACAACAACTTCTAGACATCTCGTTCTATCTATTTTAGAAGAATTACTACATAGAACACCTTACCCTACTTAATAACTCAAACCGCCCCTAAACCACCTCCTTAACCACCTCCTTAACTGCCTTCTTAACCGCCCCCCCTATCTTTACCTTATAAATTGAAATACCTTACCTTACCCAAATAATATATAAAATATAAGATGTTAGGAACAGAGAAAGACTAGGAGGAAGAAGTAACTAAATAGGAAGATGGAATTAACCTAACGGAAGTTACTAAGGACGAGCTAACCAACTACGTACAATATAAGATATACATATATACGGAGATATATAACCAGATAGACTTAACACTCTAAAAGTTGTTCTAAGGAGATTTTAAAGACTTTACAGTTAACATCTTTACGAAAATCTCTTCACATTGGCTTCAGAAACTATGTAATTGTATAAATATTAGAGGAGTATGGGTTAATACCAACCATAAATAAGGTAAATTACTTCCCTAGTCCTTATATAATATAGCACAAGAAGAAGACCAAATAGAATAGACTAAAGAAAAGATAAATGTACTTAAGAATAAGTTTGGCACTGGTATCAAGTTAAGACGTATTAAGTACTATAAGACATACAGAACCCTAAAGGAGCGATAAATAGGACGTTCCTTAGTGCCTATACTTCCCGCTATACCTTAATATACGACTACCTCTACCTTCACACTATCTGTCACACCTTAACCTGCAATAATAATATAGCAACTCTATGTATAACTGTCAGGTAATCTGTATTCTCTAAAGGCGTAGGTCACGTGCACGAGTCACGTGCACGAAGACACGTCACTAAAGACACGTCAGATCAAGGTTAAAAAGACACGATACAAGATCATTAATCCAATCAACCCATTTTTCATCAATGAACCCCTCTACATGAATTTCGTGACAGTTATAAGCCCGGTCCGCCGACTCAAGAAGCTATTCAGCCATTACTCAATCATTTGAAGAAATTCTACCTCATCGTCAGACTCTGACACCTCATCATTAGGACGCAGACTCTGACAGAAATCCTACCTCAAGTATCGCAGGACGATTCTGACACGAACCTTCCACGAGATTCCACGAGATTCCACAAGATTCCATAAGAAATCCTACCTTAATCGTCACAGGACGACCCTAATAATAAGGACAATCCTAACAACAAAAATACTATCTCAAATCCTCCTTTGCCTATCAGTTAAAATGACTCTACTAACATTAAGTTTGTTGACTATAATCATTCTTAATAAACCAGAAGACTAGGAGCAATAGATCTGGCAACTACAAGCCCTTATAGATTAGTAAATTTGGGCCCATGTTAACCCAGCCATAGAAGCACCTTAAGAAGGTCTACTTGAAAAACTACCTCTTCCAAAGGTTATAGATTTCAATGAGAATGTAACCTTATATATATAGCTCTCGACGAATTAACAGAAAGCGTATAAGAACAGCAGACGATACTATAACTAAGACATAAAGTATTTCCTTAGATAGGAAGATTGTCTTTAATAGATCTACACCTAAATCACATCTATAGTATCAATTTAGAAGAAGCTACTGCTTAACCCTTCCTTAACAGTTAAAGAATGGCTATTTTAGCTAAAGGAGAACATAGAACCTACCTTATCATTTATTAGGAAGAAGGTACAATACTAGTATATAAAAGCCCTTAAGGGGTTTAAACAGTTGTTAAAATTAAACCAGTGGCTAGATTAATGGAAACACATAATATCCCTAAGAAAGAAGTATAAGATCCCTTAAATATCCAATAGAATCTGGCTTTAAGATTTAGTAGAAGTTATTTAACCATTTAACAACGCCTACTATATAAAGTACACTACTAAGTTAAATAACCCTTAGAAGTTAAGATCTTCTAAATACTGCAAAGTAGCAAAGAAGCTGCAAGAAGGACTTAGAATACCCTTAAAGAAAGCCAATACTACTATAAGAGGGAGTACCTTTAATGCAGACTTTATAGAGTAAGCTATAATAGATTACTCTAATACTACTAAAGGTCCAGGGAAAGGAACCTTAGTATATACTAGACGCTTAAAGAAAGCTAGGTTACTAGTAGATAAGAAGACGTCCCATAAAAAGCTACTACCTATGTACTTAACGTGCGAGAAACGAGGACATTCCCTTTAAGACTATTAATATTTATTTAAAGACAAGAAACCCTAAGGAGTTATAATTAGAGATGTTTGCATTAAAAGGGTGCTAAAGAAGGTAGAAAAGAATAAGAATCTCACTAACTAAGTTATAAAGATTAGACTTAAAAAATAAGAAGATGAGGCTTAACAACGACAGGATAAGAAGAGTTATAAGACAGTTAAGATTAAGGGAGAAGCTAATACGATATTCCTAGAATTGTATCATACCGGTTAACTCCATCCACTAAAGCTATTAACTATTCTGGACTCAGGAACCACTCTCTATATCTTTAATAACCTCTCTTGTTTTTATAACTTTAGGAAAGCTCTAAGACATAAATATATCATCGCCAGCAGCTTAAAAGTGCCTATACTAGGTTACAGCAATATTACTATCCAAGTCACAAAACCAGATAAAAGTAAGGGAATCCTATGTCTTAAGGACATTGCCTTCTATATAGACTTCAATACAAATCTAGTGTTGTTCTGTCTACTTTAAAAGCAAGGGTACTTCTAGGATAATAAAGGAAACAATAATCTTCTAGTTCGGAAGGACAATACAATCCTATATTAAATAAAAGAACGTCACGGATAATAGACTATTAAATACGTCCAACTAGGAAGTCTATTAGCGTTTAATACAAGCCAACTACTACACCGCTAACAGAAGCGCAAAGCATCGTTAAGAGACATTCGCCCAGATGCGAAAGGTAATATATAACTATAGTATTTGCGTCTAGGTTATCTAGGACCTATAAGCCTTTATTATTTAGGTATTAACGCCCTAGGAGTTAAGCTTTAAGGCCCAAAGATAATAGAATGTTAATATTACAGTCTTACTAAAATTAAGCGTTAGGTCTTAAGAAGGTTCTTAAAATAGAATATTAATAAACCTTATCTTAACCTCTATATTAACTGGACTAACCTTAAGGAAGCATATACGGGATTTATACGAGTTATGCTTATCTATAACACCTTCTTAGGAAGAACCTTCCTATATTTTATAACAACGCATAGCGAGGAGAAGGAGACACTATAAGTACTTAAAGATTTTATCTAATAGATTCGTCTAAGGTATAACCTTAAGGTTAACACTATTAGGTCAGACAACAAGCTAGGGAGAAGGAGAACCCTTAAATAGCTATAAACCTAAGGGATTACCTTTAAGCCTTTAGCGCTATATACCCAAGCACAGAACAGTACCGCCAAACGCTTAGGGGGTGTAATCATTAAGAAAGGATATGTAATAAGAATTGCTACCAATCTACCACACGACCTATAGAACAAGATAGTTAACTATATAATCTACCTTCGAGATCGAACGCCACGGGAAAGCAATAGATGGAAATTGCTATATAAAAGGTTCCATACCTACCTAGCAAATAGGAGATTAAGAAAACTATAATTGGCGCACCTAAAAGCCTATAGCTGTAGGGCGTACGCGATAACGTCAGATGCCCAGCTAAAGAAGAAAAGACTAAGCAAGCTAGATCCGCGAGCCCATATCGGCTACCTTATTGGCTATAACTCTACCAATATCTACAGGATCTAGATCCCGCATAAAGGTATTATCATCTCTACTAGGGATGTTATCTTTAACAAAAAGATGTTCTTTAATGGCAAGTAAACGGACATCTTAAAGGATCTACACGCCGAATTAGATACGCTAATTAAGAAGATTTAACTCCCTAAGACCTTAATTAAGAACGAGGTTCTTCTAGAAGATAATAACAAAGTATTTAAACCGTTAATTTAAGAGGAAGACGACAATGTTAATAAGCCAGTTTAAACCTTTAATAAGTTAGCAGATCTTAAGCTTGCAAGAGCTCTTAAAGACGCGTATTATACGCCACCTCTAACAAAAGAAGACGAAGAATCTCCATATACCTTTCACGTCAAGTATCCTACGAAGTTAGATACTGATTAGGACACTATTAACTAAGTAGGAGATAGGTTTTACACTTAGGGGGTGTTTAACAACTCAGTTAAAGACTTATTTAAGAAAGCCGGCGATAATAGGTTTAAAGACTTTATTACCAAAAGGATCACCTCAGCCTATTAAGGCGCCTTTATAGCAGGAAGGAAGTTTAACCTTAATAGTTAACTTAACAATAGCAAGCTGAAATTAGGCAGAATATGTAATGTTAGATTATATAGGAAGAACTTACCTCCGCCACCTTAGTTAATTAAGGACCTTAATATACACCCTCTTTAAGATTAGTTCTAAGAGGCTTAACGAACTTACCTTCAATCCCATTATCAAATAAGGTCGTTTTAAGAAACAGACAAAAAGTATATAAAGGGACAGCAGGTTCTTAGCTCAATATAGGTGTTTGTCTACAAGACAGACAAGTATAGATTTCTCTAGAAATACAAGGCATGTTTAGTAATATGCGGAAATTAATAGGCCCCAGGAGACCTACCTATAAGAGCTACTATATTAGCTAATACGACCTTCTGAACCCTTATAGTAATCACCGTAAAATTTAACCTAGAGACGACATAGATAGATATAGTTAATATATTTATCTATTGCGATCTTGACAAGGTCGTCTATATAAAGCTACCGCCAGGGTTTAACAAAGGAAAGACAGACAAAGTACTGCGCTTAAGAAAAGCCTTGTATAGACTACAATAATCACCACTATTATAGCAGAAGAATCTCACGAGCTCATTAAACAAATTGGGCTTTAAAGAGGTACCTTAGGAGCCGTACGTTATGCTAAAAGGTGGAATAGTTGTCTTCTTCTATATTAATGATATCGTCTTCTACTATAAAAAGACAGATAAAAAGAAGGCTTAAGAAGCGATTAAGGAGCTGAGTAAGGAATACCAGATAAGTACCCTTAGCGAGCTAAAATAGTTCCTAGGAATCCATGTAATATGTAATTATAGCTAGAGGCTCCTGTGGCTATCCTAAGAAGCCTATATTAAGAAGATAGCTAACCAGTATAAGATAGATCTCAGAGGGCGTCTTCCAGACACTCCTATAGCAGAATTGGAACTCCTCCCTACTAATCACCGTATAATCCGTCCAACGCGTCCGTCCCCTAATATAGACCTATTAGTCTATCCTATATCCCTACCAGCTTCTATAATGCTATATCAGAGAAAACTAGGTTCAGTACTCTATGCAGCCACTACAACGCGTCCGGATATTGCTTTTGCAGTATTATAGCTGGTAAGGTTTAACCAGGACCTAGGCCAAGAGCATTATTAAGCGGCAGACAGAGTTATCCAGTACTTATATAGTACGAGAAGCAGAGCAATCTGCTATAGAGGAGATGAGGAAGAAATAAACGGTAGAGGGAAAGATAAAGGAATACGCGACAAAGGACGAGACGACGGAAGAGACGGTAGAGGTAAAGCGCAATTATTTATCTATGCCAGCGATGTATTATTCGCGGACAACTCCGTCGACAGAAAGAGCTCGCAAGGATACATTATAAAGCTATTTAGGGGGCCGATTGCCTAGAGAGCAAACAAGCAGGGTACGGTAATAACGTTAAGCACAGAAGCTGAGTTATTAGCCCTATTACAGATAGTAAAGGAAGCTATCTTTATTAGCAGGCTATTTAAAGCAATAACGTTACGCCTAAACAAGCCCTTGATTATTAAATGTAATAATACATAGACACTCTAACTAATTATGGAAGACACGGTAAAGCTAATCACGAAGCTCTAATACGTTAACATCCATTAACACTAGCTACGTTAGGAATACGTAATAAGACAAGTACAATTTTAATAGACAGTAATAAAGGAGATAATTGCCGATGGACTTACAAAGGCCCTGCCCAAGCAGAGGTTTTAAAGCTTCATTAATATAATCGGGATGGTGGATATTAAGGAGTAGCTAGATAAGGAGAAGCAACTAGAGGACCTAAGGGACAGTATTAGAGCAAGACGGAAGGATTTAGATAAGATTACGGTTTAATTGACTTATTAACGGACACGAGAAGGTGGCTAGCTTTAACCTCAAAGAGCTTAAAGCTAAGGGGGTGTGTTAGATAATCTATATTCTCTAAAGGCGTGGGTCACGTGCACGAGTCACGTGCACAAAGACACGTCACTGAAGACACGT
>Ga0307507_10002286_pt1 | contig 40816 bp, 4 predicted proteins | sample 7_EM_MG_FD_207223 | JGI IMG/M metagenome (GOLD analysis project Ga0307507, IMG submission 207223) | Populus trichocarpa ectomycorrhiza microbial communities from riparian zone in the Pacific Northwest, United States - 7_EM | ecosystem: Host-associated > Plants > Roots > Unclassified | place... | reverse complement strand
ATGCTGTCAGTCAGTCAGTCAGTCTGTCTGTCTGTCGGTCGGTCGGTCATAATCAGTTAAAAGTAATCAGTAAAGCAGTCTGTAAGAAAGGAAAGAAAAGAATGTATTCCGGTAGGTTCGTCATGATCAAGAAGGAGGGAAGCCGAAGGCTCTATAAATACAGGAAAATGCCAAGACAGTAGGCGACGTCCAATCTACACCACCACAATATCTTCTCTAATAAGCTAGCAAGTATACTATCTTAGAACTCTAAGTATAACTATACAATTAACTTAGAAGAAGGCAAGACGCCACCGTAAATGCCTATCTACAACCTCTTATAGAAAGAGTTGCAGATCTTATAGAAGTACCTAGAAAGTGCTCTTAAAAAGGGCTGAATTAGGCCCAGCAAGTCGCTTGCTAGAGCGCCTATCCTCTTTATACCAAAAGCAGAAGGTACAATATAGCTATGTGTTAACTACAGACGCCTAAACAAGATTATGATTAAAAACTAATACCCCCTACCACTGGTTAGCAAACTCTTTAATAGGTTTAGCTATGTAAAAATATTTATAAAGCTGGATTTTTATAATATATACTATAGGATTCACATTAAAAAGGGAGATAAATGGAAGACCGCATTTAAGACACGCTATAGTCACTTTAAGTACCTAGTAATGCCCTTTAGTTTTACTAACGCCCCTATAACTTTCTAGAGCTATATTTAAAAAGCTCTAGGGACCCTAATAGATACCATCTATATAGTTTACCTAGATAACATTCTTATCTACTTAAATAATAAGGATAAGCAAATTAAGCACATTAAGTAGGTACTGCAACAGCTCCGCACTTAGGGCCTCTACGTCAAACTATTAAAAAATATTTTTTACACTAAGAACGTTAAGTTCTTAGGCTTTATTGTTATACCTAAGGGTATTATAATGGATCCTGCCCATATAAAAGCTATTAAGAAATGGCCTAAGCCTAAGTCCTATAGGGACATCTAGGTCTTTCTTGGCTTTGCTAACTTCTATAGGTGATTTATCTGAAACTACTTAGATACTATATACCCCCTATATATACATCTTGTATAGGTATATTACGACCCAATATTAGATGGGGAGAAGAAGAAGTAGAAGTATAAGAAAGGGCCTACCAAATGGTATCAACCTTGGTCCTGGCCTAATAATACTTAGTAGGCGTTTTGTAAGCTACACGCTACATTTATATAGGCTCCTCTTCTTCGCCACTTTAACTCTAATCTACCCATAATGGTAATTACTGACGCTTCTAATTATACCTATAGCAGTATACCTTTATAGCCTTTTAGGTAGGGAGATTAACTCCACTAGCACCTAATTACTTATTATAATTAGAAGCTTACTAGCCTAGAAGTGCGGTATAATACACATAATAAGGAATTACTCGCTATAGTGCAATGTTTTAAGATATAGCGCTACTACCTTAAGCACGCCGCATATATAATGCGCGTGCTCTGCGATTACAATAATCTTAGGTACTTTATAACTATAAAGAGCTTATTTGCTTACCAGGCCTAGTATACCAAGGAACTAGCTAAGTTTGATTTTAAGATTAAATATAAGCTAGGCAAAGTAAATCCCGCTAATATACTATCCTAACACCCAGATTATGTTAAAGGCTTTAAAAATAGCAGTAAGAGGATAGTCCTTAATACTATACTGCCTATATTGCAGCAAAAGTTGCGGGTTATAGGCCTTATAGGCGGCCCTAGTGCTACTATACCAAACTAGCAAGTAGCATGCGTATAGTATACGAGCGACCTTTATAAATATGGCGCCGGCGGACTAAGGTGTCCTGCTATTCTCTCTAAGACCTCCCTAACCGGCCTAATAGCATTTAACCCTAAGGAAGATCCCTTAGCCTAGACAATGGTCCCCTATAATGACCTAGCGAGTCACCTATATATTATATATTACTTTACTAGCACCAACTTTACGTAGAGTCTTGTGCTATAGCAAGAGGTAGTAGTAGCTGCCTTAGCTAAAATGGCGTTTACGGAACACCCTCCTAAGTTACTAGTTGATTTTATTTATAAAGTACAAAAAAGGGACGCCTTTATATACTCTATATATAATTAATTAACCTAGGGATAGGTTCCTGCTAGTAATAAGAACTATACCTTTAATAATTAAGGACTCCTAAGGCAAAACAATAAGGTTTAGATGCTAAATTATATACCACTATAATAGGAGATCCTTAAGTGGAATTATAACAATTCTATAGGTGGCCACTATGGATTTAACCATACCTATAAGGTAATTGCGCGGAAGTATGCTTAAAACGGTCTTACTAAAGATCTCTATAAATACCTAGATAACTATAATGCCTGCCAATGCTATAAATCGCGCCGCTATAAACCCTATAGTGAGCTGTAGCCTCTTTAGGTCCCCACCCGAGCCTAGCAATATTATTTACTTAACTTTATTATGGATTTCCCTAAGTCTAAGACTCCTAATAGTATAGAGTGCAACTCCGTCCTTGTCCTTATAGACTATTTTATAAAGCTAGTGCGCTACTATCTAGTATATAAGACAATTAATACTATACAACTTATAGAACTCTTATTTAGAGTCTTTATATAAACAGGGCCCCTAAATAATATTATCTCTAATAGGGGTAGCGTGTTTACAAGTAAGTACTAAAGTACCATATACTACTATTTCTATATTTAGCATAAGCTTAGCACTGCATTTTACCTACAGATAGATAGTTAGACAAAACACTAAAACTAGGAGCTTAAGGCATACTTGCGTATATTTACAAACTAGGAATAGTCTAATTAGGCCTCCCTACTTAATAAGGCAGCCTTTGCCTACAACTCTAAGGTCTATACTATAACAAAGTGTTCCCCTATTAAGCTCGCCTACGGCTAGCTATTAAATATCCTAGATAGAGTCCTAGACATCATCCAAGATGCCTAGCAAGGTGAGGAGGGGTTTAAGTTAATAAATATTAAACTTGCAGAGATGCATCTATAACGCCTATACCTTATATATAAGGCAGCGGCGGCATTAATAATGTATGCCTAATAGCTTTAGGTAAAATACTACAATTGTCACCATCTGGCCAAGCATTTCGCCGTTAGTAAATAAGTCCTGCTCTCTTTTAAGAACATCTATACAAAACGTCCCTATAAGAAGCTTAACAGCAAGTTTATAGGACTATTTTAGATTCTAGAGCGCGTAGGGCAGTAAGCATATAAGCTAGAGCTTCTACCTACTATAGTATAGCTCCACCTAGTCTTTTATATCTCCCTACTAGAGCCTTATAGGTTACGCCCTGGGTTTTAACCCCTAGCAGTAAAAGAGCTTAAGGAAGGCAGCTAGGAAGTAGAAGTAATTATTACCTACTAAGATTATACTGGACAACCTCAGTACCTTATTAAATGGCTAGGATAGCTAAATAAGTATAATAAATAGAAATATAAGATAGAACTTAAGAATTGTTAATAACTGCTAGACAAGTACCGTAAGTGGAATACCTTAGCCTTGTAGCCAAAGCGCAGGTAAAAAGTAAGCGCCGCTACTAAGATATAACCTGCATAAAAGTAGAGCAGAGGACGTCCTAAGGGATTAAAGAATAAGTAATACTCGTAATAAGAACTGCGGCATATATATAGAGTAAAGCGCGATTTATTAATATCCTATATAAGCCACACTCTGATGTAACCTAGCTATACTAGCGACTTATAGGCGACTTATAGGTAAAGCTATAGCGTACGCTAATAAAGCTTAATTTAAAAAGCACCCTTCCTAGACCTAGTCCGTTACTCTATACTAGCTTAACAGATTGTTACGTTAGAGAATAGGTCTACTTAACTAGGGTCTAAGACCTACTGGTAACCCACTAGCAGTAACCTATACTAATAACTTATACACTATTCCACGTATATACTATATAGATAATATATAAGGCTAAAGCATCGGTCAGCGGCGGATTTAATGGGTATATAGCCTTACTATTTACAAATCTGGCTGTATATAAGTAACCTATAACCTACCTATAAAGTATATATAGAGCTACGCTAGTATAGCGTAAGGCTAAAGCAGGGTCAGCGGCGGATTTAATAGGTATACAGCCTTACTATCTATAAATCTGGCTATATGTAAATAACCTATAACCTACCCGCAAGGTACTAGCAACCTACCTATATAAGTAAGCTTTTGGAATATTTCTAATAGTCTAACAAATTTAGGTGACGGCGTTAAGCTCTACTTGCTCTAAGTGTCAAATAGACCAATTAGGATTTTCCGTACTAGGCATAAAAAATTACTATTGGCTCGGTTAAATGCGGGGGAGTTTTAGTAAGGCAAATCTAACTAATTAGATAACTTTAACCGCCGGTTAAAGTTCCTTAACATCTCTATACCGCGCATGTATACCACTTGTCTCTCTATACGCATAATTAAGACACTCTTTCCCCTCTAAAATTTTTCCTTATCAAGGTTTTTTATGGGGTTTTATTAAGGCTTAAGTATATAAAGGATTAGGGACAATCCTTTTAAAGGGGGGGGCATTGTTAGGTAAAACCTAAGTAGATAGTTATATAGCTGTAAGGGATGGGCGACCCTGGGGCGACTTAGGGGTAATTTACCCATAAGGTATATGCGCTGCACGTGCCTAGGGAAAACCCTTCCTACTTCGCACACAGACTCCTCCTTTTTCCCTTAAGGATATGTCTATATATACAATATACCCCATTGTTCTATTATTGGACTCCCTATCCACATCCTCACCTTATAATAATATTCTAACTTAATAAGGAAGCGTTTAAACTAAATAAGGTAGGGGGTGTATGCGTAGTAATTAAGGGGTATACGTGTAGTAATTAGGGGGTATACGAATAGTAGTGCCCTTTATTTAATGGTTTAACGTAGTTTATAAGCGAGCTGGCAGCCTAAGCAAGCTAGCACCCTTAGAAACCCACTAAAAATCGGAAAATTAACACCCTAATATCTTAACAACCACTTAATAATAGATTTTAATAATTTGGATTTAGACTTTTATATATACTTTATAGCTACTATTAAAGTCATATAGTAAATAGCCTAGTAGTTTTTAAGATATAGCATTTTAGCCTTATTTTAGCCCCTACTTTACTATATCTTAAAAACTACTAAGCTATTTACTATATGACTTTAATAGTAGCTTTAAAGTATATATAAAAGTCTAAATCCAAATTATTAAAATTTATTATTAAGTGGTTGTTAAGATATTAGGGTGTCGATTTTCTAATTTTTAGTGGGTTTTTAAGGGTGCTAGCTCGCTTAGGGTGCTAGCTCGCTTATAAACTACATTATAGGCTAAAAAGAAATATTATTAGTCTTTAGCAGATACTAGAGCCCTCCTATTATAGTTATAATAGAAATACTATAAGGATTACCCCTTTCGCCTATACTCTTTCTTTTCTTTATAAGCAATTTACTTAATACCTTTAAAAAAGGGGCGACCTAAGGGATTAGGCTTTATTAATAATATAAACCTAATTATATACGGTCTAATAGCCGTAGAGAATTGCAGGATACTAGAGAAAGCCTATAATACCTACTTAGACTAGGCAAGATAATATAAAGTCTAATTCTTACTAGAGAAATGCTAGCTAATCTATTTTATAAGAAAATGCAACCAATGTGCAAATCTTTAATATATAATCTATATTTAAGGCTTTAGAGGTTAACCAGTTTAAGGCTTAAGGGTATTAGGTATATAGGTAGATAGTAAGCTCTAGTGGAGCGTATATATAGTATAAGCGGCCCATAAGGGCTAAGTATAGTATATCGCTATATCTAGGATCGTTAATTCTATATAGGGTACATACTTCTAGAGGTCACGCCTATTATATATAGCAGTTGTCAAGCTAACTATAACGTATAGATCTAGTATTTAGGCCACTAGAGAAACTAAAAAAGGCCCCCCTAAATTACTCTTTAAACTACTCTAAAAGGTCTAAACAGCCTATCTTTAGAGTATAATAGGCGGATATAAGCAAACGGCTATAGCACTACTTAAGAAGGAAGCTAATATTCCTACCCTATAACTATATATTGAAGCTACTATAATATAAAGGGCGCAAAAGGAACGTAACTTTAAAGTTATAAAGTATATTAAGATACGCCTAGATAAACTATAGAGAGACCCTAGGGTGCTCTATAGGAGAGTAAACTAACAACCCTAAAGTAGGGAAGATATATTAGAAAAATAGTTAGAGAAAGTAGAAAAAGAATAGTGTAGTATTAGGGCCTAGGCCTATATAGAGAAGGAAGGGAGACGCGTAAGAAATTAGTAAAGATAATAGTTGTAACAGGACTAGCCCAGTTATAGTAGGAATGTCTTGGTGAAACACTTAACAGATAAATTCTAACGCTTTAATCAAATTCTGCCAAATTTTACCAAGTTAATTAAATTCTACTACATTCTGCTAATGTTAATCAAATTCCGCCAAATTCCGCCAAATTCCGCCAACTTAATTAAATTTTACTAAATTCCACTAATGTAATAGAATTTGATTAAAACCTATTAAAATCCGCGTGGGCTTATACCTATATATCTGCTGCTAAGACCCCAAATATTTAGTTATAAGTTTCCTATATTCCTTTCTCTTCTTTATATAATATCTTATACTCTATAAGAGCTATATACCCTTAGATTTAGATAAATTTTATATTATTCCTTTAAATCTTCCCTAAAGCCTCTTTACGCCCTTATATTATATTGCGTTAAAATAACTATTATTAAAATAGTAAACAATCCTAAATCCCTTTTAATAACTATAAGTATTATAACCCTAGTTAGGGAATAGTTAACTATAATATAACAGTTCTTTATAGACGCCTTAGCTTAGTAATAGGCTGTACTAGAAGTCTAGCACTAGTAATTAATAGAAGCACTCCATAAAGAACTCCGTAATATTAAGGTATTTATATTATAGACCCTAATAGCAACACCTATAAATAAGATTAAAATAATAGTACCTAAACCTAACCTATTAAATGTGAACACTAAACTAGTAATAGTAGCTTAACCTATTCCTATAGCAAACCTAGTACCTACTATAAAATCTAAAAAGCTCCCTAATTCTCTAATGTTTAATGGAAACTAAAATAACCTATATCCCTTTATAACTAAGCTTCGTTTTAAACTTTTAATAAACTATAATTAATACCCTATTAAGGCTAGCAAGGTTAACTATAAAATGTCTTATTTAAGCAAAGACGCTATATAAACTATAGATCCATTCTTCCGCAATAGCACTTTTATTAATTTTAAAACCTTTATCTCTTTACTAAAATGAATATATAATAACACTAGCTGCAAATATGTAGCTGTTACTAAACTTAAAAACCTATAATAACAGAACTAAGATTTTACTAGCTTCTTTTTAGAATTTTTAGGCCTTATTAATAAGCTAAATTAGAATAAAGCCGCTAGAGTTACTACCCTTTAATAAGCTATTTTAGATAAGATTAGAGCCTAGTTAGTAGGTAAAGAACTGCCGAAAAACCTATCTAAATTTACTATAATATATTAATAAATTAATAAGGACCTTTAATATAATAAACAGACTTATTTTTTAAAGTTAACTATACCTTATATTTAAAACTCTATAAAACCAGTATATGCTCTAAGGCGCGATCCTTTTCTAAGACCTAAAAGCCCTATATATAACCCTATAGACCTTAATACCACTTAATCCTATATACCCTTAGGAACTAATAAATAAAGAACTTAAGCTATAAATAGAGAATGCTTTAGATATAGTAAAAAAGGATATATTTAAAAGCATTGCCAAACTTACCCCTTTAAAAAGGTCCGCCGTAGTTCCTCCTATTTCTTAAATTATACCCATTCCTTAAGTTATACTTATTCCTTAAATTATACCCACTCTAAAAATTGTATTTAAACGCCATAAAGTATCTTACCTTTAGTTAACTTAGAAAATAAATTATCCTAAGGCTAAGTTACGCCTTAGGATAAAAAGTGGAAGAGTATAAGTGTCTAGGCTCTTCTAGCACTAATATATAGCATAACTCCCTTAATATACTTAGTAAAATTTAAATACTTAGAAAATAGAAGAAGGTATAAATCCTAATAGATAGCAGAGCTACTAGTATAGGCTTTATTAATATAAACTATATAAAAACTTAACGCCTAAATTTAAAGAAACTTAATAAGCCCTTAGGCCTATAAGGTTTTAATGGCAAACCCTTAATATATAGCAAAATAACGCATTATATCCTAGTAAAAATGTAAATAGATAAATACCTTAAATACATCTCCCTATTTATAACACCCTTAAAGTAATATAAAGTTATACTTAGATATAGATAGCTAAAATAATATAACCCTTTAATTAGCTGGGTTAAAGAAATACTAAAGTTCCATATAACTTACTACTAAAGTTATTACTTAAAAAACTATTTGCCCTATAAACATATATATGACTATTTAAATTTAATATAATATAAATTACCCTTGCTATAAACCTTAAGCTAATATAATAAATTTATAACTGCTAATTGTGGTAAAGAATGTAAAGATGTTATATTAAAACCTCTTAAAATTTATATAATATAGGCCGCGCCTTTTATCTTATTAGTAAAAAGATAAGATTATAAAATCTTTATTATAACTATAGAAGATATTAAGAAAGCACTAGAACTAAAATAATATCCTAATCCTTAACCTCTTGTGCCTAAAGAGTACTATAGCCTAATTAATAAGTTTAAAAAATAATTTATAGACTAACTAGCCCTATACTAAAAGAAATATAATTTTAAGATAAAACTTAAGCCTGGTATAACACTAAAGTTTAGTCTGCTATATAGTATATTATAAAAAGAACTGCTTATAATGCAATAATACCTTAATAAGCATCTAGAAAAAGGATTTATTCGCTTTAGTTAATCTCTATTTACCTTACCTATACTATTTATTAAGAAGCTAAGAGGAGGCTTAAGATTCTATATTAATTATTAAGCTCTAAATATAATTATTATTTAAAATTAATATCCAATTCCTTTAACATAAGAGACGCTTAACTATTTAATAAAGGTATAGTACTTTATAAAGCTTAATATAGTTACCGCCTCTAATAAAATCTATATATATAAAGGAGATAAGAAGTATATAGCTTTTTATATATAATGGGGACTCTTTAAATACCTAGTAATGCTATTTAGCGTAAAGAACAGTCCTAGTATATTTTAGTAATATATTAATAATACGCTTTATAAATTCCTTAATATATTTATTACCGCGTATATTAATAATATTTTAATTTACTTATCCTTGCTTTCTAAATATTAGAAATATATTAAAATAGTCCTTAAACGCTTATAAGATATAGGCTTATAATATAATATTAAGAAATATAAGTTCTACGCATCTAAGGTTATATACTTAGGCTTAATTATATCCCGTAATAGAATTAAAATAAACTCTAAGAAAGTTACTATAACTATAAACTAGGAAAGCCCTAGCAATGTATAAGATATTTAAAGATTTTTAGAATTTGTAAATTTCTATTATTAATTTATTAACCACTTCTTAGAAATTACCTAACTATTAGTAAACCTAATAAGGAAGAATATAAAATTTAAATAAACCGCTAAATATAAATAAGCTTTTAATAATTTAAAATATTGCTTTATAACTACTCTAATTCTTACTTACTTTAACCCTAAACCTTAAATATACTATTAAAACTAACTCGTCTAATTATGCGCTAGGGGGAGTATTATTATAATATAATAAGAATGGCAAACTATATCCAGTAGCCTTCCTTTTCTAAAAACTTGCCCCTACTAAATTAAACTATAAGATATATAATAAGGAACTGCTTATAATTATTAGATACTTTAAATAATGGCGTCCTAAGCTAAAAGGATTATTATTTCTAATATATATATTAACAGACTATAAGAACCTATAATACTTTATAACTATAAAATAATTAATATAGCGCCAAATTTGTTAGGCCGAATACCTCTTATAATTTAACTTTAAGATTATATATTAACTAGGTAAACTTAATTAAAAACCTAATATAATAATATAATAATTATAGGACTTACCTGTAAATGCTTTAGATAAACGGATTATAAATTAATTATAGATCTTACTGCCTCCTAAATATTTTAAACAACTATATCCTATATTTTTAGATATAGAACTTAATAGAAATAAACTAGAAGTTAATAAATAGGAAATAGAAATTAATAAGCTAATGGAATATAAATATAAAAATAATATATGGATAGTAGATGTAATAAAGGCGATCTAAACTAGAAAATAATAGTATAAGGATATTACTCTCGCTAAATGCAAAATTTAAAATAATTAATTATACTATTAATAGAAGATAGTGGTTCTAAATTCTAAACCCTTATAGTTTAAGATACTCAAATTTATATATAAATCCCTTATAGTAGAATATCCTAGCCATATAAAAACTTATAAAATTGTTTAATAAGTATATTACTGGCCTATAATATATAACTATATATAAAAATATATTTAAGTATACAGAATATGCGTATGTAGAAAGACCTCTTATATAAAGAAATAAGGAGTACTTTAACTACTACTAATTTTAATATAAAGATGGCGCGACATTTTAATTAACTTTATAGTTAGCTTGCCTAATAGTAATAGGTTTATAAATATTATAGTAGTTATTAACCACCTTATAAAAGTGTAATATATAATTCCTATAGACTTAATTAATGCAATATTAGTAGCCAAATATTTTATTAAATATGTCTTTAAGCTATATAGACTTTCTAACTTAATAATATCTAACTATAGAAGCTAGTTCGTTTTAGACTTCTGGTAAGCTCTATATAAATAATTAAGCATTTAAATATAACTCTTAACCGCATTCTATTTAGAGATAGATAGTTAAACTAAAATTATAAATATAATTATGGAACAATACCTATAAATATACTACTCTTACCTATAAGACGACTAGAAAAAATGGCTGCCCCTAGCTAATTTTACTGCGAATAATATAATAAACGTATTAATAGGTGTAATGCTATTCTATGCGACCTACAGATAAGACCCTTAACTTAGATTTAAACTATAACCTAAAATTAATATAATAGGACCTATAATTAAATAGATCTAGTTAATTAATGCATATAACTTTGCTAATTAAATAAAGTAGTTAATAGAACTATTATAAAGTAAATAAATATACGCTTAAATAGTATAAAAATGGCATATAAATAAAGGACAAGCTCCCGCATAGGACTTTAAGGAAGGTAATATAGTTTACCTAAATATACAAAACCTGCGGACTTAATGGCCTTTAAAGAACTTAATTAAAAGTTTATAGGCCTATAATAAATTAAGAAGAAACTAAGCCTATATACCTATAAGCTTAAACTACTAACTAAGATAAAAATACACCTAATGTTTTACGTAAGCTTATTGCAACCTTTAAAAGATAATCCTATAACTTATAAAATCCTACTACTACCTCCTATAATTATTAACAACGGTAATAGTTTGTGCTTTATTAACTTAATTTATAATATACAATAGAAAATATAATCTAAACAATTTAAACTTTTTGTTAAGTAGGAAGGATATAAAATATAAACCTGGGAAATCTATAACTAGATTAAGGGTAACGCGCCTTCCTTAGTAAAAGAATTCTATAAGGACCATTCTTTACAGCCTACTTTAGCTAGATAGATATAATATAAAGGTAAACAATTACCACCTAATATAAATATATAAAATATAATAGCAGGAAACTTAAAATTAAAAAGAACTTAAAATGCACTATAACGCTTATAATGTAATTATATAATACGTAATAGGTTATAAGTCTTAACTAAAATTAAATTATTTGGACCTTTAGTTAAAAGGGGGGTACTATAATAGGACTAGCCTAGTTACAGTAGGAATGTCTTAGTGAAACACTTAATAGATAAATTCTAACACTTTAATCAAATTCTGCTAAATTCTACTAAGTTAATTAAATTCTGCCAAATTCTGCTAAAGTTAATTAAATTCCGCCAAATTCCGCTAACTTAATTAAATTCTACTAAATTCCATTAATGTAATAGAATTTGGTTAAAACCTATTAAAATCCGCGTGGGCTTATACCTACGCGTCTACTGCTAAGACCCCAAATATTTAGTTACAAGTTTCCTATATTCCTTTCTCTTCTTTATATAATCATCGGGAAAATATTCGCAAGATGAGATTCAAGTAGACTTTGTTTTTCGCATTTTGTGTAATTGACATACAATTTAACCAACTCGACACGCAATTAACCAACTTGACACGCAATTAACTAACTTGACATACAACTTAACTAACTTGACACGCAATTAACCAACTTGATATATTTAAAAGTTAAATAACACGCAGTTAACCTACTTAATAACTTTAAAAGCTAACTGCATATTCCTTAACATGCAATTGACCAACTTAAAATTTAAATAACACGCAGTTAACTAACTTAATAACTTTAAAAGCCAACTGCATATTCCTTGACATGCAATTAAAGTAATATAATATATTATTTTAAAGTTGTATGCCAATTGCGTAAATAAATTTTTACTATTTTCTTAGCCTATAGTATGCTAGCTTATAATATATATTAGGATTAAAATAATTTTATACAATCTTATATAATTTTATATAATCTTATACAATCTTATACAATCTTATATAGTCCTATATAGTCTTATATAGGTTCTATGCTAGCTTAGCTGCTTTTGCTCTTTATCCTAGCTTCTATATAATAATGTGATACAAGTTCCTTCTTTAAGAAAGTTGTCTAAGTATAGAGTATTATATTAGTCCTAATTAATATAATTATTAACATAGTACAAATCTAGATAAGAAGTAGCGGCTGGAATAACATACGCGCTTCGTAGAATAGATAGCATTAAATAAAAGCGACCACCTCTAAGTACTTACCTAGTATTTACGCTCGAGCGTGGCTACCTTTTCACCTCAACTATGCCGTGTGTTGGATGCGGCAGTTTATAATTTAATAGCTAAAGCAGCTCTACTATAGCTCCAGTATATTGTATATATACACCGTACTTATCTAACCTTTTAATATCTAGAACAGTAATAATTAGCTAAAGCTGGCCTATAAGTCTTCCACCTAATAGCATATAGCCTTTTCCAATACGGTCGCCGTTATCCATATACTCTTGGACCTATACGTAATCACGCCTCCACTAGTTAGAACATTACCAATTTAGTATATAATATACTACCTTACTAATTTAGCCCTTAAGGTTAGTTGCATTTTTTCCATCTTATTTCCAATAGCGGATAGATGGATGTATTTTAACAAGTAGGCGCTTAACCTATAAGGGGTCCTTCTCTTTCTGGTCCATATTAGAGTTCTAGGTATGTTCGCCTTATAGCTTTTGCCTGCACTCTTAGACAAATACTATAATGCCATTTAGAAACCCTGGGATTTCGCAGCAGTTTGCTATATAAAATATATAAAGCCATATCTTTAACCTAAGACGCCTCTAGACAAGATCTGTTGCCCTATTTATATCTTCCAAAGGCCACTAAAGCTTTGCAACTACTAAATGCTATATTAGTTAAGTAACCTGCACCTCCAGACACTAGGAAGACTGTGGTATAGAATTACTATTTATAAAAGCTATTTCGTCTTCTATTGCTAGTACTGCTACCTGTCTTAAATTGTAAGAGTAGATTTGAGATAGCGAATCCCGTTTATTTGTTAAGTTATAAAACGCCTTAATAATATAATAGTGTCTAGCTTCGCTATTTGCGCCAGTGTAGTACCTATCTGCGTATCCGTACAGGCGGATATTTTCCTTAAAATGTATAAGGGCATAGAATTTTGGTATATTAAAATGGCCCGTATTAGAATCCTTTGCCTTTAGACGGAAACTTTAAAACACGCCTTTAAGCATATCAATTCGATATAGGGCGTAGTGTATATATTATAGTATCTCCTCGTCATAGGTATAATACTAAGCTATAATAATAAAGTCGCATATGGCTCTTGTAAAATACATAGTATATAGTTCCCTAGACGACAGCAGTGGGGCTAGCATAGTGACAAGTTAACAAACTATAGCTTTTTATTTATCACCTATCCATTAAGTAACTTTACTAAATAACAGATTATTAAACCGTTTTAGCCCTATAAAAGCTAGGACTTGTCTAAAACACTAATTAAGCTAAGCCTCTGCAGATATATTTATTGTGGTTATCTTTATCCCTTTTCTCTTTCTTTTTAGCTAGATAACATCGCCTACCAGTTTCCGTACTTATTTAATAAGTTATATAACAATACCCTTTAGAAGCTAATATAGAACATCTACTATTATGCCCTTATAGATGTTAAATAGGCAATAGTGCCACGCGAAATATTCTACTGGGTATACCCAGTTATCTAAGAATAGAAGAATGTTCTCTAGTTGCTAGCGTTTAATCTATCTTCTTATCTCCTTATAGGTGCGTAGCGGGTATTATTTCTTAGTTAAGTTTTTATACTTTAAAGGGGGGACCTAGCACATAGTGCAGTACTATTAGCTTTTAACACCTATAAGCAGCACTTGTTCTTTATAGTCTGCTATTATTCCATATATAATTGGATAACATTGTTATATAAAATTATCCGTATATTAAAGGTCTACGCCGCTTTCTGCAAGATGCTTAATTACTATTGTATTTTAGTTAATGGGATATAGCGTTAGAATACTAAAGCAGGACTTATATTTAAGTATAGTTCTTATTACCTTATAATATGCTTTACTTTAACAACTGGTATAAAGCTAATAAGGATATTTGCGGGGGATATCTATTAGCGCCAAACTTATTAGTTAAGATTACCGATGGTAAGATATACGGGCTAGGCCGATTTATCGCTATAGTGCATTGTTAGCTAGGTCTTATTAACTACTATAAGTATAGGAACTACTGTAGCACCGTTAAAAAGCTTACCTTGTGTCTCCTACCACCAGTCACCACTATATAGCTTATTATAGACTTGGTGGTTTTTGGCATTATAGAGTCTCTTTAGTATATATACCAGTATATCTTTAAAGGGTTAATAGCCAATTAAAAAGGCAATTATATTTATAATATCCTAGTAAAGAATATAGTATTCCCTCTACTTAGAGTCTTTAACGTTTAATTCTACCTTATACTCTGATTAGAGCCATTGTTCGTCTTATATACCAAATAAAATAGCGGTAATTAGTTCTTCCCATTAATTTGCAGCTTAGAAGCTAAGTAGGCTATAAAGTGGGCTAAGGCGGGTGTCTTTAAGCAGTACATCAACGTCTCCCTTTATGCAGCGAATGCGGTACAGCTATATTAAAAAGGCGTAATCAAACTCCAAACGAAAAGGATTATATAGTATACTTTAGCTATTATTATGTTATAATATGGTAATATCTAAAATTGTCTAGCTAACTTACTATATATTATTATTGGTCTTATATAAAATTGGTTTACCCGCCTTTATATTCTTAGTTACTTTAAATGTCTCTACTCTAAGTGATAATAATAACGATATAACGCTTTTCTAATATGGTATACCGCACAGAGGCACTAGATAGGCATTCTGCTTATATTCTACCGCTACCAGAGCGTACTTGTTAGTATCCGTGTTTATACCATCTGGTTGCGATCGCGCGTTATCTAACTAGTAAGAGTAGTGGAATTAATCGCGAATTATAAGTAGTTAGGCCATAATAAATGTGTAAGTGTTATATCTCTCTTTACGTACTTTTTTATAGACGTGTTAGTGGCTAGGCAGCCGCCTTTTATAGCACTATAGGTGTTGGTAAAGGCCGCCGTAACTCTTAGGGGTATAAGAACACCATAGACAGCTCCACTATATTATTACTAATTATATATTAAACAATATAGTATTATTTCTAGGTGTAAAGAGTGCGTATTATAGTACTAACGGTTAATTACCGGTATTTAATCTATATAAGTGGCTTAGCTTTATAGCTGCTAAGAGTATACCTTTTATTTTCTTACTAGAACTAGTTACGCTAAAGCACAAGTATAACTAGCCTAACACTGAGTTTAAGGACTTAAAAGAGTCCAAGGCAGCTAAAATAGACGCTAAAGCGCAAGTATAACTAGCTTAACACCGAGTTTAAGGACTTAAAAGAGTCTAAGGCAGCCGAACTAAATACTAAAGCATAAGTATAACCAGCTTAACACCAAGTTTAAGGACTTAAAAGAGTTTAAGGCAGCCAGAATAGACGCTAAAGCGCAAGTATAACTAGCTTAACACCGAGTTTAAGGACTTAAAAGAGTCTAAGGCAGCTAAACTATACGCTAAAGCGCAAGTGTAACTAGCTTAACACTGAGCTTAATACCAAGTTTAAGGACTTAAAGAGTCTAAAGTAGCAGAACTAGACACTGTAAACTAAAGACTTAATAGTACCTAAAAAACCTTTATCCGTTTAAACAACAATATACAGTATTCTTAGGCAATGGCTATAGGACCACAGCTATAGTGAAGATATTATTTACCACCGATATTACAGAGCCCGATGATATTAGCTATCCGGACCTATGGATTCCGTTGTTTCTATATAAGCTATAGCAAAAAAAAAAAGGGAAGATTAAGGGTAGTGCTAGTTAAGTTAAGATAACTAAATAGGTTAGTACTTAGAACTATAATATCTAGTCTTAGGTATATAGAGTTCTAACTAATATCTAACTTAAGCTGCCGCCTGGAAGTCTTATATTTATTATTAGGGTAACGCCAGAGGGCCAGGCCGGATGATGGGTATTGGTAATAATATAGATAATTTAAAGCCTGCGAAGTAACTAAATAGAAAGCCCGTATCTTGTAGGCTAACTGCTTGTCTTTAATGGCTTTTAAAAGTTTATTTCTAGAATTCCTTTTAATATCTCTGGTTTCCTATTAAACAGACATGTTAGCATGAGCCTATATACTACTAGGGTACGGAGAGCTAAAATACAGTTAGAGCTCTTTAAATGATTTACCAGAAAAGAATAGGTTATTTAGGTTAGCCTATAGATTAGCTAGCTTAACCTTAACATCCTACCCTAGCTTGCAAAGATTAGGGCTATCTCTACCTAGTATACCACTGTTGATCTGCGTATTGACATCTCCCTTATTTATAGCAGCTAAAGAAGCTTTAGGTGTCTAGTCTCTAAAAGGCATTATAATACGGCTTTTAAGAGAGCCCGCTCCGCGCTAGGGCACTAGACGCTATATTATAGGTAGAGCTTATAGTAGTTGTATAAGGCGGGATACATTTCTAGGCAGTGTATATTTGGAGAAATTAAGGCTAAGGCAAGCTTAATATAGCTATGTTTTTGAAAACAAAGAGGCTATAGTGTTGGTTTAGGCGGCTATAGAAGTTTAAAAGATTAAGCGAATAATGGCAGGAAATAGAAGAAGAAGGCGCGTAAATAAGAGTACAGTGTTATAGGGCTAGAGTGACAATAGCTATATTATAAATAGCTTAACATGTAATTCGGACTATAGGACCTATATGCAAATAAGTCCAGCAAATATCTTTAATATGAAGTGTAGTAGCCATAAGTAGGATCTAGGATACTAGTTTTAGGTTGCCTATATAGTAGATATAATAGCTTACCTAAAAAAAAGTTGCTTTGTTAGTAATATAGCTTAAAAATAGGTTATACTTTAGGTAAAAGGGTATCCTAAAGCCTTATCTTACGTTTATGGGATAAAATACCATATTGTATTTCACTTTGTTTCGTATAATCTTAGACTTTCTATAATGTCTTAGATTATCCCCTACCTCTCTCTACTATGTACTTTACCTTATCTTATACTTATGGGATAAAATACTATATTATATTTTACTTTTTTTTATACAATCTTGGACCTTTTATAATGTCTTAGATTATCCCCCTGCCTTTCTCTACTATATATTTTACCTTACCTTGCACTTATAGAATAAAATACTATATTATATTTCACTTTTTTGTACAATCTTAGACATTTTTTAATGTCTTAGATTGTTCTAAACTTATTCCCCCACCTCTCTAAAGCTGCTTTACTAACTAGTTATAACATAAAGAATAGAACTATTAGCTCTTTTATTATCATATATCTAGTCTAGTTACTTAAGTATACCTATTAGGACATCCATTACCCTATCTATAACTCTTTGGCTTTCTATATAATATATACAATAACTAATGTTCTAAGGCTTCTACTGCGGATTGCACTTGTTTTTATATGCCTTACTATTTACATCTTGCAATTTTATTCACTTAGTTAGTAGCGTAAATCTTATATCTCGTCTCGCTATATACCTTTTGTTCTATTTCTTACTCTAAGTCTTGTATTTCGTTCTACTGCCTATATTAAAGCTTATATCTTATCCTACTTCTCGCATTAAGACTCGCATTCTATTCTATTTCTTATATCGCTCTTATATCGCTCTTATTAGAATCCGCTATTGTCTTAAGTTAACACTATTAGCACACCTTCTTATTATAACTGTTAGGATTGTTTTATTAAATTATTTCTAATTGTCTAATACATTATCCGCTCTACTGTCTTTGTAAGTTACTCTATATTATTCTATATAAAGCTTTCACCCGCTTATAAATATATAGGGTTTTTAACTATAATGGCAGCGCTATACCCAGACTCTAGTTAGTATTTAACTACTGCGACTAATAAGAACTTATTATAAATAAGTAGTCTAAAGCTACAGTAAGGACTCGCGATTAATAAAAAAACATATAAAGAGATCCTCTAATACTATGCTAGCAAAATCAATAAAGCGTCTAGTGGTAGGTTGCCAGCGTCCGGGCCTATACAAAATGGAGTTAAGCGCATAGTCTTTAACCTTCTCAATACTAAGTATGGGCACGTGTTCAAGAGATCTAATCTACTATTAGAGTTTAAAGCTTTCGCTATCGCCGCCAAAAAGTCTATATAGCAACACGTAACAACCAACAGACGTAGAGGCGTGGAGGTTATAATGGCTAATATTATTCTAAAGTATAGCGCCTTATCTTCTAGAGAGCAGTCTGTTAACTTATCTAGATTAAAGGCAACCCCTAAGGCTGCCCAGGTGCTTAGTGGTCTGTCTATTAAAGTCCTATAACAGCCAAATACTATACCTACACCATTCTATAAAATGAGCTTTGCTATATATAGTTACCCAGATAAAACGCCATTAAATGGGGCCCCTATTCCATACAAATTTGTATTAAAAATTAAGTATAAGCATCTGTTATCTAATTCTCCAGAGAAAGTTAATATATATTACTATAGATATGACAAGCTGCAGGCCGCGATAAGTGTAAACTTCTTGGCGGATAAATATAGGGATGGCTAGGCCATAGTAGATCTAACTACTAGTACACTAATTCTTAACCACATAAACCTAGCATTTACGGTACTTTCTATAAAGAAGGCTGGACTTAATATAATTATAATTAGAGTTAAAAATCCCAATTAGATTACAAAGCGTAAGAGACTTTATAACTTATATAAAATTATATAATATTGTATAGAGTTGTCTAATATACGTTTATAGGTATAAGATTTAATAAGAGTAATTCTAAGTCCGACTCTAACCCTAATATTGCACGACTGGTGCTAACTAGGAGAAGAATAGGCACACCTACCCTAGGTTAAAGTAGTTATAAGCAGTTAATTCCAGAGTCCACGCTACCTATATCTAAGCAGTTAAATCCAAAGCCTATATTAACCCCAAAGTCACCGCCACCTATGCCTACTAGTGCATTATTAGCCGTACGGCCGGCTATAATTAAAACTGCTCATAGCTAGACCCGTAGTAGTAAAGACCAGCCCCTACTAGATAAATTAGAGCTCTTAAAAGGCGTAGATCTAGACAAAGTATAAACATTTAAAATAATGCTATAGGATAAGATAAAAGGATAGTATAATAAATAGCTAAAGTCTAATTGCGAAATGTTTATTAATACATTATTTAAGGATATAAATAATAACCCTAACCTAATTTGTATTAGGGAAATTAATCTTAACCATATATAGGTGCGCCGCCACTTTAACGCCTTAATTAACCCTATTTCGACTAACAAGGAACCAGAAGATAAGCACAAGGATAGAATTAAGAAGGTTAATTAGAAAGTTAATTACCTAAAGGACATATAAGAAGCACACATCAACCCAATATTATAGGTAAAGGCGCTATAGTTCCTCTCGTTTCCGTTAACTATTTATAATACTCTTTAAGACGCAACCTTCCACTTATACGGCATGAAAAAGGGTAAAGCTATATAGACATATTAGCTGCTTAGTGTTACCCATGCTCTTCACAATTATGCAGTCCTAGGTGGGACCTTTCTTGTGGATATAATGGGTTTAGGTAAAACACTTTAAATGCTCTTAATCTAGTATACCAGTATGTTAATAACTAAGATTAACCTTAACTAGCTTAATTAGGAAAATTAAGAAGGTAGAGATAAAAGTCTCTACCTTGCCCCTAGTATAAATAAACACCCGCAGCCCCCTAACGCCTGATGCCCGAGTTAAATAGATAGCATACTATAGTGCTATTATGTTAGGGGAAGTATTACCAGAAAATTCCTTTACTGGCTAGTAGAACCAACTATATACATTACTAGACAGAATCTACTGCCCTAAGTAGTTAAAGATATTAAATTATGGTTTAAAACCTTAGAACTAAATAATTATATTCCTAAAGGCAAACTACAAGTTCGCGTGCACCATTTGGCTTTTATTAGGTCCAGTATAAAGAAGTACAATTTTATAGATAAAGATAAAGATATTCTTAAACCTATAAAATGTAAAGGAGAAGGCAAAAAGGTCTAATAGAAAATAGACCTAAGATTGGCTTTATATCTTATAATTATAATATTGTAAACTTAGGCAACAACCTAAACCGTTTAGGAACAGCATAAGACTATTTTTAATCTCTATGGAGACGGTAGTCCTCATTATATTATTAGTGGGATTCTTGCCAACGAGTTCTATATAAATAGGTTAGAGAGAGGTTATCTAATAAAAATGGCCAAACAAGTGTATAATAATTAAGCAATAATTCCTCGCTTCTAACGCCCGGGCCTGTCTTATAAGGACGGTAATAGTAAAATAGCCTACTACACCTCTTGACCTTTAGTAGTGTTTACTTCTAGTATACTAACTAGCAAAGGTTTTATAAGTCTAATTCCTGCCTTAGAGATTTTTAGGGCCCCTAATTAAGCGGATTACCTAAATACAAAATTAATTAATGGTCGTAATATTAAAGCATTAATTAAATATAAAAAGCTAGGAGTAGCTAATCGCTCTTCTTTTCTAAATAAGGTTATTATAGGCTTTAAAGAATGCTTCTCTTTAATTGTAAAGATCTTAATTATACGTAGGATAGGGGAAGACCGATGGTTTAATGGGAGGGTAATTAATAAGCTACCACTAGTCGTCTACTAAGACTGCTATATAATAAACGATTTAATATTTAAGCCGTATATTAAGAAGCTCTGGTATGGAGCATCCCTAGAAGCTTTTAAATAGCTAAATAAAGCTTTTGGACACTAGAAAGCTAAAGGAAGAAAAGGAGAAAAACCCGTCTTTAATATAGATTAATTTCTAGAGGGAGCCGGTCGCTTATTAAAAAATTTTACCATCTTTCCAGGCCTGGCTAAGATAGGAGATAAGTGGCAGGATGTGTAGTAGAAGGATAAGAAAAAAGTTAAAACAAAGCCGAGGTGGATGGTTAACGAGTTTTATAGCGAAAAATAGAATGAACCTTTAGACAAGAATCCGCTTTAGAAGAATTAGAGTATAATTGCTAACTCTAGAAAATTAAAGGGAATTATAAAATATATTAATAAAGTACTTAAAAGGAATCTTAATAAGAGACTCCTGTTTAGTAGTTACAAACCAGCGGTATATACGCTATTACACCTTATAAGTTAGCTATTAGACTAGTAGTAAACTGTTACTAATAATATAATATAGTATTTCTATAAAAGGCTTAGCTAGTTTAAATATTTAACTATTTACTAGATGGAGTCTAGGACATCCCTAAAAGACTAGGAGGATATTTATAAAGCGTTTTATATTTTAATAGGCGGTCCTTACTAGAATAATATAGTCTAGTTTCTTATTATTAACTAAAGGGTTAGAGGAGAGGGTCTAAATTTAGTCTCTACACATAGAGTCCATCTGCTTAAACTAGCAATAATAGTAGATATAGAGGTGCAAGTATTTAGCTAAGCTGCTAGATCTAGATAGCTAGCGCTAGTAGTTACTGCGTTAATAATATATAGTACGGATAAGTGGAACCTAATTAATATAGTTATGTTAGCGAGGCGTATAATAACTAAAAGGATAATAATTAATAAGTTCTATAAGGTGTTTAAAGCTTAACCTACTTAGCAGGCTGATAATAATATAATGGAAATAGCGTAGCTGGTGCAGTTAGAGCAGCGATTATCTGTAATAAGAATGTGTCTTAGCATAATGTATATATATATAGACAATATGCAACTGTTTAATATTTTATAATATATTATCTTAATATTAACTACTGTGTAACTAAACCTTAGAAAGTTTAAATTTGGTCTAGATTAATATTACTCTAGCTACTAACTACCGCGATACCTGTTAAGTAATCTAGCCTATAACCCTACTAACTCTTATTTCTAATATATATTAATAATTCCTATTAAGGTGTATCCTCTCTACTAACAGACTATATATATATGCTATCTTTATTATTCCAAAAGCCTAATTGGTATGTAAGAGGATCCTCCTATAACTAAAAGAGTTTACTAAATTTACTTTCCTAAAAAGCGTTACTTTCTACAGATTAGGTATCCTAAACGTACTATCCTTTATATAGACTTTTTAGATTCCGGCTTTATATATAATAAGACGTCTATAATGCGAATAAGAACTATATAACAGCTTATACTAAGCCTATTTGGTTCGTCCTAAATCTACTATATAGGGAAATTGATATTTAACTCCCTCTATATCTTAAATTGTTATAAGAAGTAAAATGGTATTAGAATAAACAAACTGATATTTATAACTACTGCTTTCGTCTACTAATTATATAGTTGCAGCGTATATACGAAATCCCTAATAGCGAAGAAAAGCGTACCCTAATTATTCTATTTAATCTACCTCCTACCTTTTTCTAATAGGTGTAAGATATTGAATTAACTTATAATATAATGCTATATTAGAATAATTAATAAACCTAGCCCTGTTAGACAAATATGCTTAATAATAAGGACCAAAACCCTATTGCTATTAAGCCCATTATGCTGCAAAATGAAAGAGCTATTATTAATATTAGTATATTTTAAGCGCACTTAATTAGCCGGCACTAACAGATATAGGTTAATGGACTACCTACTACTTTGTGTCTAACAGTTCTAAGAATGATAGGGTAAAATATACCGTTATTTATTGTGTTCCTATGGACTATAACATTTAATTTATTATAGGCCAGAAATTTAACCTTAAAGACAAGTAAAAGGTAGACTTTTAGGATATATTAGATATATTACGGACGAAACCTTTATATAGCCTATCCGCATTAGAACACATCAATAGTAGTACTATACTATTGGATTTTACTATTAGGTATTAGAGTAATTAAGCAACCTTAAGTCTTCCCTTTGTTGCCCAGCCCTAAGCCCTATTATGTTACTAAGACTTATTGCATTATTAAGTCTTATTATATTGCTATTAAGCCTTATTATGTTACTGAGCCTTATTGCATCGTTAAGTCTTATTATATCGCCGTTAAGCCTTATTACGTTGCTGAGCCTTATTGCATCGTTAAGTCTCATTATATTGCTGAGCCTTATTGCGTTATTAAGTCTTATTGTGTTGTTAAGTCTTATTACGTCGCTGAGCCTTATTGCGTTATTAAGTCTTATTGTATTACTATTAAGCCTTATTACGTTATCGAGCCCTATTGTATCGCCGCCGAGCCTCCTAGCTAGATTGGGTAATTAGATATCGCAAGTACAACTCCTAGAAATAGTGGGTTTAATTCTCACTTATCGCGTATTAAAAATATTAAAAAAGAAAGTTGTTTCTTATTAAATTAAGCGTTAGTAAGGCTCTAAATTAAGCTTATATTTTTATACGTATCTTTTAACGCCTAAAGTTATATATTTAACAAAATCTTAGCACTATATACTTAGTATATTGGCTCTTCCACGTTAAGTTTTAATTACGTTAGGCTAGCTCTAAATAGCAAGGGGTAAAATGTACTATACCACTACGCTATAAGGACTTTAGAATATAATCTTATAAATTTAACTAAATTATAACCCCTTTTTAAACCTTATGATTAAACCAGATCCTTAGGGATAGATCCCTATAGGGAACATTTAGTTGCGACTTTAGGAGCTTAAAGCTCCTTTAAACTCTAAATTAAATTTAAAGCTTTATATACGCGCCTAATTGACGACTTCTTATAATATAGCGTCTCTGCCCACCCTAATCGCGACGCTGCTGTAATCGCAGCTGTACGTATTTTATGACGCCCTTATTCTAACTTTTGTAATCGCGATAGTACTCCTTCCGCGTAGGGTCCGTACTTAGCATACTAATGTGGCGAGGCACGACGAAGCCAGTCGCTATACTATATTGGTATTATAAAAGCTAATAAGAGAACTGTAAGTGTGTGATATTTTCTAAATAGGAAGGTATTTAACTATTAATAGATTTCTGTTATTGGAACACCTTGTTTAGGTCTAATAGAATATTAAAGCACTATAATATGTTATAAATAAGCCTTATACGGATCTTAGTTTAATTATAGCTATAGAGATAAACGGCGGAATTAGCTCTATAGCTATAAGGCACGACTTCTAAGTAATAGAAGCCTAATAGGAGAGGTGTTTATTTAATCACTTACCAAAATTAACTACGCGTTATATAAAGTTAAATTTTAAGCCTTATCTGGAGCCTTATAGAATAATTAACTTAATTTTAGATTTAACCGAGCCTTAATCCAAAATCTTGGTTATTAGAAATTTGGGGTGTTTACTACTGCGGTGGTAGAGGTACCTTAAGTTTAACACTATGTTAAGTATTATAACTTTCCTATAGTAACTGAGCAACTCTAAATTAAGGCAATTATAGAACTTACTATACCACTACGCTGTAAAGGCCCTTAGTTATAGTCTTATAAATTTAATTAAAATATAAACATCTTCCTAAATCTTATAATTAAATATTTCCACGTGCAACACTATGCCAAGGATTATGATATAATTGCTTAGATATAGCTTTACTATAATATAACGGCTCTACGCTAATTAATTAATCTATAGCTCTAAAATCTAGATCTATAACACTAAAAATAAGCTCTAAGCTACTAATTTTACACTAGTAGAACGAAACTTGGTAAGAGATTTGGGTAGTAAAATTACTACTAAGAGTTACTGCCTAGATCCTAGCCGACAAATACCCATAACTACAATTTTAGTAAATGGTAAAAAGTATATAGCAGTACCAAGACAATGGTAGGACAATATAAGACAATAATAGAACAATATAAGACAATAACAAGACAATATAAGACAATAATAGGACAATATAAGACAATAACAGGACAATATAAGACAATAACAGGACAATATAACACAATAACAAGATAATAATAGGACAATATAACACAATGCTAGGACAATGCCAGGACAATAATAGGATAATATAACATAATGCCAGGACAATGCTAGGATAATGTAATATAATAGCAGGACAATGCTAGGATAATATAGGATAATATAACATAATGGCAGAACAATGGCAGGACAATATAAGACAATATAAGACAATATAAAAAAATAATATATAAGATATAAAAAGAGGAAGCCCTAATACTTCCTTTTCTTCCTACCCCTACGGCCCTGGCGCCTAATGCAGTGTAATATTATCTGTTCGTATAAGCGATAGTATTAAGACGGTTACTTTAAGTAATATACCCAGATAACTGGTCTAGCGCATAGTTTATATAATATATAATAATAATGGGGGGATCTCCTATTGTTATATTACTAAGCAACACCTTTAAAGCCACGTTTTTCTAGTGCCTAGAGGTTCTTAGATTATTGTAAGACGCTTTATAAGAACTTGTTTTAGCGCAGTGGCTTTAAGCCCTATAGTAGTTATATCTAGCCAGTCTTTAAGAATGTGAACATTCTTAAATAAGGAAGCATCTTTAATAGCTACAATTAAGCTAAGATCTGTATAAGGCTTATTTATAATATATTATAGTGCTTTAATATTCTATTAAACTTAAATAAGGTATTCTAATAATGGGAATCTATTAATAGTTAGATATCTTTTTATTTAGAAAATATCGCATACTTATAGCTCTCTTATTAGCTTTTATAATGCTAATATAGTATAGCAACTAACTTTATAAAATCTAGTTTGTTCCTTAACTATTGTCTATAATATAGATAAGTTAATCTTAATCTCTTTAGGTCTTAAAGAATAAGTTAACCTCTAGAGAATTCTGTTCTAATGCGGCTAATAGTCTTACCGCCGCTGTTGCGAGTATATATTTTGTTTGAAAATTGTTAGTTTTAGAAGTTAAAGCAACTAGAGACCTGGCAATTAGTCTTTTTAACTAATTCTAATAGATTATCTTCCCTACTCTCCTAAGTAAGAACGCCACGCGGATTACCAGCCCTTAAGGTAAAAATATTACTAAGCTAATATAGACCTTGCAGATGTTAGGGGATAACTGCTTTAGAATTATAGCATACTTACCTATTTATATATACCGATTCTATTACCATATCCAGATTCTGGCAAACTAAAAGGGTCTACTCTAATTTAACCCACTGCCTCTCTTAACAGTTTAATCGTATCTTCTCTTAAAAGATTATACTAAGAGCTTAGATACTCCTTTGTTAAGCTAGATGGACCTAAGATCTTATTAACTTATAGTGGAATATCTCCGTTTTCGCTGATAATATTCTGGCCCTTATTAGGGATATTAAGTATTTTAGCAGAGGTTAGGACCTCTAATTATACTAACTAGACTTCACTAGTTAAGGGCTAACTAGGCGTCTTAAAGTATTAATAAATATAGTTACTAGTACATGTTAAGCTGCCTAAAGGGGATTTATGTATATAGAACTATAACGCTATAGCCTAGAGGCTATATACGCAGTATTATATATAGTATAATACAATGGAGATAAAAAAAAAATTATATATATATATATATATAAAGTATTAACGAATCTGGGTGCTAAATCGAGCTTATTAAGACGGAGGAGATATAAAATAGATAGAAGGAGGCTTATAAGTCCAGGTAGTATAATAGGTAGAGAAGCGTTTACTAATACGCTTATTTATTTCTTATAAGACATTTAACCGATTATTTTATATATAACCAAATAATATAGTTACCTGTCTACACAATCCTGTATATTAGTCTTAGTGTATAATTAAGATATCTTTCCTGCCGCACCTTCCCTAACGCTTCTAGAATTATGGTACTAATAATAGACCTAAGCTATAACACCAAAGATACTCTTAAGTAAGATTTTAGGGTTACGAATAAACAATATAATATAATCTACTATAATATTAAAATTAAAATGTTAACGCGCGGGCTCCTTAGACAGCCACTACACTCCCTTATAAGTAAGGCATAAATATGGCAAATATTAAACGAAATCTTTAATAAATTCCTATCTATGTTTTTAGGTTTACCCGAGAACCTATATACTAAATATATTAAACAACTTACCTAGCGCTGTAGCTATAACGCAACGCGTTAAATAAACAAAACAGCTTCTACTAGGTAAATTATAATAGGCAACCTAGTACTCCTACACTCCGCTATTGCGTATTATCCACCGGCCGGCATATCAAAGGCAATAAGGCAGGAGGGAACACTAAGGTTATATAGAATAATAACAATACTAATCTAGTGGGCAGCTAATAAAGAGCTAATAATTATCCCTACCTAAAAGCTAGTAACCGGCAAGAATGACGCCCTAGATATACACGTTGATAATCTAAGCTTTAATATATTTATAGACATACTAGGCTAGGATATTAACTTTAACCCTAAAAGCAAAACGCTTTACTACTATATTAATAATAAGATAGCTAGAGGACGAATTCAGCTTATAAACAAAGAGAAATGGCGTAGTGCGGTTAAGGATATATTTCTACAAAAAATAAATAGGTTTTTATTTATAATAGAATAAAGAGGAACAAGTAGGTTACTATTTAAAGTTAATTTAGCATTACTAACTCGTATTTACAGTCTGCGCTGCCAGCTAAGAACGATGTAATTACTTACCCTCTATTTCCGCACCCTTGCCTTTACTAGACAACTCGCACTCTATATATATAAGAATAGGTAGAACTAATAAACGGGTTAATACTAAGGCAATACTTAACCTATAGCTATCCTAAAAAACCTCTCTTAGTCGAAAAAGAGCCCTTACTCTACGCCTTAACCCGCAATAGAAAAGGCGAAGGCAACTATAACCGCAGTATAGATTATGCGCCTTAAAGCTACTGCTTTATTTAGAATACTTGCTAGTTTAATAGATTACCACATATAAAGGTAGACGGCTTAATATTAGAGCCCTTTAGTGTGCTATTAGGCAAGGGAGTCTTAGAACAATGTAACCTAGGATATTCTTATAACTTATCTAGCATTCTTAAAACGCCTAAGGGGATTAGATAATAAAGCCTAAGGTTTATACCCATTCTTTCTAGTAAACTTGTTAGGGTAATATATATTAACACCGTCCCTAGCTCGCTCTTAGTATCTAACACCCAATCCTTATATCTATACTTGCGCTTTCCTTGCTATTCTGCTAAATTTAATTACTATTGCAATATATATATAGGGGATAGGTTGGGCTTACTATAGGCTAGTAGGGTTAACAACACGGAAGAATAACGTTGGATATTTATAGTAGAAATACTAGGTATTGTATAAGGGTATGGAATATAGTAATATAACTATATAGAAGTGTTATTGCTGTCCTATATACCGCCTATACCTACCCTAGCATCATCTACACTGGCGAGCTATATAGATGAGGTAGATAAGCTTCGCTTTAAGTATAAGACAGGTGTTAAACCTAGTATAGGTAGACTAGAATAAGGCATAGGATCTAAAAGCCAGCACCCTAAGTAGGTAAAGTGGTTTAATAAGGTACCTCCCTATTAAATTTAGATACGAGCCTTACTAGCCTGCTGCTTTTATTGCCGGGATTAACGTTTAACCTTTTATACACGTATACTGTATCTACTAAGGGATATGCTAATAGAATAAAACAGTTTCGTGTATAATAGCAAATAGTATTAGACAATCTTTAACTATATAATAATATTTTCTTAACTACTAACTTAACGCGAGTTAACAGGTTATAGTTACGGCTTAACCGTAACTAGTTAGAACTAGCAACTAATTATAATAAATACACCCCTATTTAAGTCATTTGCAAGCACTATAGCAATAATACTCCTACTAATACTACTATTAGTCTAATATATACCATACTAGTATATATTCTTTTAAGTTGTTAATCTATATACGCCCTAAACATTACAGAAACAGCTATAAGGTAACCCATTCTAGCTATAAGCTATACCTTTTGCTAACTAGGCAAATATAGGAGTGTTACTATAGTAAGTAAACATAAAAACGCGTTATTGAACACTTAAACTAGTAGCAAGAACCCTACTTTAAGTTAATATAGGATAAGAAAATAAGGACAACTGGTATAATTAACCTTATATCTCTACCTAGCCTACTACTAGGAGTTGCCTACGTCCTAGCTAACGGAAGGAAGAACGCGCTAATAGAGAACAAGCACGTAGAACCTAGCTAGAACGAGTATATAGAACCCAGCTAGAACAAGCACGTGGAACCCAGCTAGAATAAGTAATATTATAACTCTGGTCTAGTTATATCTAGGCACAGAGAGGAGCAGGCACGTAATAAACCCTATTAATGTTAAATATAATATATTAAGCTGGCTGACAATGTATAGAATGTACATAGCCGCCTTTAGCTAAAAAGGGTAATATCTAATAATAAGAATAGCGACTCTGGTATAGTTGTATCTAGGCATAGAAAGGAGCAGGCATGTAATAGACCCTGTTAACGTTGTATATAATATATTAAGCTAGCTAACAATGTATAGAATGTATATAGCCGCCTCTGGCCAAAAAGGGTAATCTCTAATAATAAGGATAGTGACTATAAGTCTATACCTACTTTTTCTACGAAACGACAGCGACTAAATATTAATGAATCTACTAAATCTGTTAATAATCTGGCAGTAGAACTAGCTTAGTTAAAGACGCGAAGTCCTAATCTTTTGGTTAAGGTAGGTTACACCTTTATATATAACCAGAGTCTAACTGTAATACTTAATAGTCTCCTCTACTATTTAGCACTTGGTAAGCCCTAGTAAATAAAATACTCTTTTTGCTATCTAACCGCCCACTGCTATAAAAAGCAGCATCTTCGCAATATACCTCTGGCTCTTAATAATTGCGTATTAGTTTAAAATACTCTCCTACGCGCCTAATCTGTACCTTACTACGTAAATAATTGCGTGCTAGTTTAAAATACTCTCCTATACGCCCAATCTATACCTTACTGCGTAAACAATTGCGTGCTAGTTTAAAATACTCTCCTACGCGCCTAATCCGTACCTTATTGCGTAAATAACTAACATTTGGCTTTATATTCTCCCTAGTAAGCCGTGTTTGCCTAAACCCTAATATAGCTTCGTCTACGGAATAAGTAACCTCCCTTTAATATAGAGTACACTAATCTAGTGTTTAATCTAAAGGGGACCTAGATAGCACCAGGGAAAGTAAAAACAAGTTGGATTATAAAGACGATTTTAACCTAATTGCCGCAATATGGGCAAGAGAAGAGTACCTTTAGACATTACAACAGCAACATATAAAATAAAACCCACCTAAGAGACATAAGCCCATATTTGCGCTTTATAGGTCCATTTTACTAGCAAGGCTGGTAACTAACTCTAAGACTTATAACGGGCATCTTATTAACCTATAGTTCGACCGCTTTCTAGGCCTTATTAAGGATATAATAAAAAAGGCATAGTTAGAAGCTATTTTAAAGCAGCTAAAAGTAGTGCAAAAAAAAGCTAATTATATTCCTGACCCGGTGTCCGCTCGTAAGGTATCTATATACTAGAAATATTGTATTAAATTATCCACTAACAATCTTAATATTATATACAGCTATTTAACGTAATAGGGAACTTTAGGAACTACATGATTATAAAGGCTTGTACAGTTATAAGGGAGGTATATAGGCTAGGGTTTAATAACGCGCCTGAACTAATTGTGGAACTACTAACTAATTACAATTTTATTACGCTGGATTATATAAAGGTATTTTGCCTGTGCTATTTAGTAAAATGCTAATAAGAGTTAATAGCTAAGTGATAACTGCTTCTGTTTTAACGCGATAGTTGCTAGCATAGCTAGTATATTTTATGGTAGAGGAAGAAACGGCCTTACCCAATTACCCTGCTCTTGTAATATATTTAAAAAGCTTACCGGCAACACTATTGCTTTTGTTTTAACAGCAATATATTATATAATTAGGGAGTATAGAACTGGGTCTAAGGGAACAGATAACTTTTATAGCACTATTATTAGCGGTTAGTGCATATCCGGTATTTTACTACTTATTATTATTCTCTAACCTGTTATAGAAGCCTATGCTAACCTCTTAGGCAGCTGGAACTAGATGTCTAGAAAATGGCAATCTGGAATCTAGCTGTGGCTTTAGCCCGCGGTTATTAAACATGCTACGGGCCTAATGCCGGATTAATTGACTATAGAAATTATTAAGGACCTGTATAAAGATGACCTTAATAACCTTATAGCGGATCTAAGTAATAACGCAAGAGAGAGGTTCCTTGTAAGCCTTAGCGACAATGAAACTGACGCGATTATTAACTTAGGCTATTTATTGGTGAGCTGGGCTATACTATTTAATCTACTAAGTCTATTTTAAAGGGAGAGCTTTAGAGTAGGCTAGACTAGTCTACCAAGTCTGTCCTAAATGGAGAGCTCTAGAGTAGGCTAGACTAGTCCGCTAAGTCCGTCTTAAAGGGAGAGCTCTAGAGTAAGCTAGAAAATCTAGGGCCCTACTACTACTATAATATTTGCTAATTTAACTTTTGGAACTAGCTAAGTTTATTAGATTTAGCAGAATATATATCCTCTGCCCTAGTGTACCACTTTGTTCTAAATATAGGAACTAGCGAGCCTAGGCCGGAAAGGTTTAAATCTAATAAGTTATTTGTACAATTTAAGCAATACTATAGCCTTGCAGAGGACAGCTATAGCTAGTATAGTAATAGAAAAGCAATATTAAATTTGATTGAGAATGAGGAGTAGTATATAAAGTTTATAATATATGCTCTGGACTCTAGTATAAAGGAGCTGGTAGAGTTTTTGGTAGGAGATTAGGTATAGGACTTTCTATACTCTCCTATAGGATGACTGTGGCTTCTTTATTATATATACTAGCTCTTAATCTACCTTTCTTTTGGCCTATATCTGCTACTCTTAGTAGCTACTTTTTGGCTATATATATGTGCTATGCTAGCAAAGCTAAATACTTATAGTATATTATTGTCGTAGGGAGAGTAGGAAAGGTCTTATGCTTTTAGAATATATTATAAAACAGTTGGGATATTATATTAAATTGTCTAAAATAATATAATGGATTGTATAAAGAAGTGTATATAATTTGCTTTGCTAGCCTTATAAATAGCTTTAAAGTAGCCTTTGTTTATTATTTAAAATATACTATTAGTATAAAAGAGGTGGATGGCTCCAAATATAATTGTGGTTGCAGGTTGTATGCAGGTTACGCGCAGGCTACGCGCAGGCTGCGTGTCAAAAAAACACGACATAGGCTAGTCGGTCGAGTTGCTAAATGCCCTTAACTGCGCGCCAATTGCGTCAACCACCAACTATTGAGGCCATTGGTAGGGTACTATATTTTGCCGATGATGTCTTGTACTCTGCAAGAGCTATATACCCTTAGATTTAGATAGAATTTATATTATTTTTTCAAATCTTCCCTAAAGCCTCTTCGCGCCCTTATAATAGTAGAGGAGAGAAAGGAGCTAAAGTAGAGCATATAAGAACACTGGGAAACCATCCACTATAATATAATACTAGCTAGACTAACGCTAGAGAGATATATAGGAGTTAAAGGTATAGAGGCTAACTGAGGTAAAAGGAACCTAAGCTGTAGCATAGTTAACGCTATAGGGAGTAAATACTTAAGGGCTCTAAGAAGGCCTAATAAAGGGAGAAAATATAATAGCAACACTTTTAAGGATAGGAATAATAGGACTAAAAGATTGGCTCTACTAGGTGGGTATCCTAGAAGGTAGCCTAAGGTATAAATATAGCTAGCTAAAACAGATACCAAAACACGTAATACTGCTATGCCCCTTATATACCAGCTAAGTAATGCTTTTAGTAGCTAGTATATAAAACTATAATACACTACTCTTAATATAAAAAGGCCTTAAGGCGGCTACCTGGTGGCTTATTGGCCAAAATATACTAAATTAGCTTTAGATTGTAAAGGAAATAGCAATAAAAGGCAAAGGGGCGAGTAATAGGCGCCCCCTAATAACTCTACAGTGGTAAAGCAAAGTTTATAATACTAGCGCGTCTATAGGCTTGTTACGGCAGTAGTAGTTCCTAAGAAGGTTAAAAAAGTAAGGTAGTAGAGTACTATAGGTAACTTGCAGGCGACTTATAGGCGAGGCCTAAAAGGTAGGGAAATGGATTATAGGGTTTTCTTACTTAGACTTTTCTCCCTATATATATATAAGGAGTAGTCCGCGTAGGCCCAACAGGTATCCAAATTAGACGTTAAGCAATAAATAATAATAATAATATAGAGCCATTTTTGGGTAAGCTAGTAACTTAGGAGCTATATATTTTAACGTTATAATAATTAGGATAATCAACCTTTAGAAAGTAAAGCCATAGTAATATGGTAGAGCGCTTTATAGTATACCGCTTAGTAAACCATTAACTTAGGTATTTGCCACTATTTACTACTATAGGCCTTATGACTAGTATATTGAGTTTAGTAGGTAGCCGTAGAAGCCGCCTCTAAGTATTTAGTATATTTTGGCTAAAGTAGTAAACGTGGCCAGTATAGCGATATTACTAGCCGCGTATACATACGACTTGCAGATAAATGTATACGCGCGTAATTAGAAGCTCCTTTACCGTATTAAGTATAGGCAGAAAGCTAGGAATAGGCCTTGGATCGAGCCTATTACTTTTACTAAATAAAGAAAAAAGGGTTAGATTCTTAAGACTATTGGCGTCCTTAATACAGGCTTTATATATACCTATATTATTACCCTCCATAGCTAGGCCCATTCAGAACTACCACTCCTTATAAAAACTACACGTCTCTATATATTTAGCCTATGGTATACTCCTAATTAATAGCTAAAATAGGTAGTAGTGTAGCTGTAGTTAGAGCTTACTATAAGGGAGCTTACCGTAAGGGAGCTTGCCGCAAGGAAGGTGGTATTAGTAGTAGAGTAGGTGTTTATAGTATAGTAGGTATTAGCAGTAGGGTATATATTAGCGGTAGAGTAGGTATAGGAGCTAGTTCTAGCAAAGATATATTTAGGCTATTTAGAGTGCCTTTTCTACTGTATAAAGTTTTATCTATAGTATATAATAGAGAAATAGGCAAGTAAGCTTTACCTTACTAATTAAGAATGCGGTGCTTCTGTTATATTGCCCTAATTGTCTTCTGCTATTAAGCTATTTTAGGGGTATTTTAACTATTCTAGCCACGAGCCAGGAAGGCGTTCTTACTATTATTTTAGGTAGAGTAGTTTGCTAGCGCCTTATAGGATAATTCTTAGTAGTAGAACCTAACTCTATAGGAGCTCTCCGCTTATTTAAATTATATTTAAAGGCCTAGAAAAGTAAGTAAAAGTAGAAGTAATATATAGGGAAGACGCGCCTTTGATCGATATAACTAGCACAGCTTTAAAATCTTCTTTAAAAGGCCGTCTTTGACAAAGTTAAGGCGGGGCTTATGGATATGGCACTTGCAGCACTTAATTACGGTAGGATCTGCCATATTTATAATATATATAGCGGTATTAATAGAAGTGTTAACGAAATGAAAGGTGCAATACTAAGACATTTTAATATTTATAATATTTTAATATTTGTTACGTGGATTCTGCCATAACTTACTACGCGCAAGTTTTTTGTTAGTTGTTATCTATAACTAACTAGCTATAGGGTAGTTACGTGCACTAGTTACATAAGCTAAGCGAGTATAAAATCTACCAAAATCTACCAAAATCCACCTATAGAATAGTAGCATTAATAACAATCTTATCTATGCATCTTAATATACGCATTTGATTCCCTTACACCTCCGCTACACCTTATTAAATACTAGCTTTAATAGGTTATAAGCCCGGCCATACCTATAGAGGGTTTTAATATAGCGTTTTTAAATAGCGTGTAGAGAGAGAGCTGTCTTTATAGCAGTTGTTAAACAATTAAAGGACGCGCGTTGTCTATGGAATTGGTTACTACCTTACTAACCTATTCGGCTCGCTAAGTTAAATCAGTTATTCGACAATTGATAAGAGCTAAGAAGTAGGCAGAAAAGGAATAGAAATGGGGAGAACTTGCATCTAAATAATAATTGATATGACGCGTATTAGGAGCTCAATTAACTAACGCGTCTAGTAGTATATACCACCTACGAATAACTTAAGAAGTAGACGATAATCGAAACCAATTAGAAAAATCTTAATTATAATACCGCGATACAAATATAGCAAGTCTCTAATTAACTTAATATCTAATTACTGCACTAAAGATAAGTAAAAGCAGTAGCAGTAAGAACCTACTGCTTAACGGCATAAAGCTAAAGGGAGAGGAGAACTATATTGTATAAAAGGAAGTTATAGAGGATATTGCCGTTGCGAACGGAATTAAGACATTATATTTATAAGAAAAGAAAAGCACCTAAATACGTAGATAAGTCTAATAAGAAAGCCAATAAGATAAAGCTGGTAGTATGGCTAATATAGGAAGCTAGAAACTTAAGCATAAAGATTATCATTAAGCTTAATATTAAGAGTACCCCTATATAGATGCTAGCAGGATATAAGTTAGCGCGTAAAATATAGGTAACTTTACAGACTCAGTATAAGGGAACCAAAGTAGTTCTTAGCTATAACACTATCGAATTATATATAAAGATCAAGTATAATAACTACCCTAATCTTAAGCACTTTATTATCGCATTTAAGAAAGCTATTAAAAAGCTAGCGAACCTTAACATTTCTCTACCTAAATAATAGTATCTAATTCTCTTTATTATAGCCCTATTTAACACATAGTCTATCTAGGCAGAACAACAGCGATTAAATTCTTAAAAAGAATTAACCTAACTATTACTCTCCACATTAATTAAAAATATTATAAATAAGGTATAAAACAAGGATAAGAAGGCTAAGGGAGGTATACTATATGGGGGGAAGCCTAATAAGAAGGGTAAATAAAAGGTAAAAGAGGATAGGGAGAAGAGTAATGGAAAGTACTATAAGAATTATAAGAAGCTAAATGCCCGTTATAAACCTAAAAACTACTTTATTATAAATAAGAAGTTATATTACAAATAGGAAGAAAAGACAGGTAAGAAGTTTATTCTATATTAGGAACCTAGTAAGAAGAAGTTAGATAGTAAGAGTAGGAAGGAAGAACCTAGTAGTGACTCCTTAGACAATAATAATACTTATAGTAACCTAGATAATAGTAATGCTTATATATTCGCAAAGAAGGAGTTAGGGTACCTCTATATATACCTAAATAGAAAGAATTGATTACTAATTAAACAGAAAGGAATACTATTTAATACTAGAGACGAAACCTATATTACTAAATCAGCTAACGACCTTAATACTAGTATACATATACTAGCATCTCTGCCATTAATTAACACAGTAAGTAGGGGGGCTACGCTACTTAGCTTTAGTAAGAGAATAATTATCTATGCTATATAGATATAGGAGAGACGCATACGCTAAATCTTAGTAAGGTATAGTATCTACTAAACTGTGGTATTAATATTTTTAGAGCTAGAAAGCTCCAAGGTAGGGGTAATATTTAAATTAAAGATAGAAACATTACAGTTAATAAAGAAGGCCTTACTATATTCTAATTTAACAAAGATATAATAATTATTAAAGTACCCCACATATACGCATTCCCTATAGTTATATAAAAGAAGCTATTAAAGATATCAATTTAGCTTTAGTATTATTGCTTTAGTTATTTTAGCTTTAAGAATATACAGAAGACCTCTAGATTAGTTAAAGGTATAACGTATTTTACTACTAAGCGAGCTATACCACTAAGCGAGCCAGCCTCAAAACTTACCAAAAATTAGAAAAATCGCACTTTAATATCTTAACAACCACTTAATAATAAATTCTAATAATTTGGATTTAGACTTTTATATATACTCTATAGCTTTTATTAAAGTTGCATCGTAAATAGGTTAGTATTTTTTAAGCTATAGTAATTTAGCCTTATTTAGGGGCTAAAATAATACTAAATTACTATAGCTTAAAAAATACTAACCTATTTACGATGCAACTTTAATAAAAGCTATAGAGTATATATAAAAGTCTAAATCCAATTTATTAGAATTTATTATTAAGTGGTCGTCAAGATATTAAAGTGCGATTTTTCTAACTTTTGGTAAGCTTTGAGGCTGGCTCGCTTAGTGGTATGGCTCGCTTAGTGGTGAAACACGTTAACTCTTAAGAAGGAAGAGCTGGGCGCTATATAATCGGAGGACGAAGACTTAAGACTCTATAATCTATGCGAGAAAGAAAAATCTATAAGGTATATATAAAGACACGCTAAACCATAAAATCTATGGGTATTTAACAAAGTATATATTAACGTGGTAATAACTACCCCTTAAGGTATTAGAAAGAAGAAGTATGCCATAGTATTTACTAAGAAGGCAACTTTAGTTTAGTAGGCTTACTTCTATAAGTTAAAGAACAGCATATATAATGCTCTGGTTAAGTATTAAAAAATAATAAAGACTTAATTTAAAAGGGTTATTAAAAAATGGCGTATAGACAGGGGTAAAAAATATAGCCTAAAGAAGCTAGCTGAGCCTATAGATAATCTATGGCAGGTAGTAGAGCTTACTATACTATACAACCTAGAGTAAGATAGCACTTCTAAACAAATAATTAGTATTCTCTACGATCGTATATAAACCGCAATAATTAATATAGATATTTTATAGTTCCTTTAGTCACTAATATTTAAGTTAATAATACTAATTACTAATTAAACAGCCACCTCTTTATTAGAGGGAAAGACCCCATACAAAGCTTTTATAGGTACGTTTTATCCAAATTAAGACAATAGACCATTCGTAGCTTATTTATAGGTACTTGGCTACAAGATATATATCTAAATACTAAAGGAGCGCCACATTATTAGCCCAGAAGGTTGCCGTACGGGCTAAGGTAGGAATCCTTATAGGCTATAAAGGAAGCTATATCTTTAAGGTATATATACCTTTTAGAAAGGACCCGCTGAAAATAGGATTATACAATCCTTAAATATTAGATTTAATAAAGGAGTCTTAATTATAAAGCCCCTATTAGAAGACGATACTAATATTTTAGTACCTACTAAAAATAGGGGTAAGAGCACTAAGAATTAGGATTAATAAGATAGTAACCTAATTTATTAGAGAGTTCCTAACATACTTAAAAACATTAAGTATTAACCCTAATTAGTACTTAAAAAGGCTATTACGCTAGAGCTTTAAATTAATAAGGATTTAGAGCAACTAGATATTAACTTTAATATTAAATCCAAATTAGAATATAATACTAAATTAATGCCGGAGACTACTTAGGAGAGAGCTAAAACTAAAACAGTACCTAAGTTAAGGGGTTAACTAAAAGGGTTAAAGAATAAGGTCTATATCCTAAACCCAGAGCTTAATAGAGACTTAATAAGCCGCTTAACAATTAAAGCTAAAATTAAGCTTTAACTCTAAATTAAATATAGTATTCTATACTGTATATATAGCTAGCCTAGTATTATTAATCTATAATAATCCTAAGATAATTAAGAAAGTAAAGACGAGACCTAATTAGCTAGAATAGAAGAAGGCAATTAAGAAGGAGTATTAAGGCCTAATTTATAAGGAAACCTAGAAGCTTTTAAGACAATTAAAGCTGCTAAAAGGCACTAAGGTACTACTGGGAAAGCTTATTCTAAAGACTAAGAGGGATAAAGACGGTAATATCCTAAAGTAAAAGGCAAGATAGGTTGTTAAAGGGTTTAAATAGTAGTATAGAAAGGACTTTGACTAAAAATTTGCGGAAGTATGCAAGAATATTACATAGAAGCTGGCAGTTGCCCTCACGGCTCTATTTAACTTAGAAATTAAGTAGATAGATATAGTTAAAGCCTTTCTAAACTTAACCGCTGATATAGATATCTATATGGAAGTACTACCTAACTAGGAAATTAATAAGGAGGTCTTAAAGGATGTACTTAAATAGGTATGCAAGCTCCTAAAAGCGCTATATGGTCCAAGATAGGCACCTTAACTATAGTAAAAGGAATTAGCCTCTACGCTTTAGCAATTGGGGTTTAAAGCATATACTAGTAACTAATGCGTATATATTAATAAGTTAATAGGAATTCTGATCGTTACATATATTAATAATATATTAATTATTAGCAAAGACAAGGCCAAGATTAAAACTTTAAAGAAAAGTCTAATAAGAAGATTTAAGATAGAGGACTTAGGCCTTGCAGAATACTTTATAGGGGTAAAAATAACTTAAAATAAGAAGGAAGTGACGATTACTCTATACTAGAATGTATATATTAGTAAGATCCTTAAATAATATAGCACGGAGAATTGTTATCCGGTTAATACGCTAATGGTAGCTAGAGCTACTAAATGTATAGTACCCTTTGACGGATAGGTAATGGTTAAAGATACTAAGCTTTACGGATTAAAGATCGACTCCCTAATATATCTAGCAATTTAAACTAGACTAGATATTATATACAGAGTCTCTATACAATTATAATTCCTATTAAACCCCTCTCTGCAGCATATAAAAGCTATAGATTAAATACTTTAATACCTGCAAGGCACAAAGCTACTAAGAATCGAATATTAGAGGTATATAGGTAATCCGAAGACACTTCTTTACAGATATTATAATGCGGATTTTATAGGTAAAAAGTTAATATAGAAGTCCGTCTTAGGGAATATATAATTCTTTATCAGTGGAGTTATATTATGCTTATTAAAGAGATAATAGATAGTAGTATAGTCTACTATAAAGGTGGAGTATTACGCTCTGGTCAAAGCCATATCTAAAGCACTTTAGCTAAAGCAGATTATGGGCTAGATAATATACTTAGGTATAGATATTAAGTTAGTATATTTATACAATGTCACGGAGTGAGTATAAGTGGTAATAATATATAGCGAAGTAGATATTATTAAGCTATATATATAAACTGTGTGATGAGATCAAGACGTTACATGAGGAGAGAAGGTAAGGAAACGGGAAGAAAGGGGTATATATCATTAACTTGGTTGCTTGGTTAACACGTATACGGGGCAAAATAGGCTTCGGGTTGTGGTCCTGGCAGAACTTAGCAGAATTTAGT
>Ga0307507_10002285_pt1 | contig 40844 bp, 41 predicted proteins | sample 7_EM_MG_FD_207223 | JGI IMG/M metagenome (GOLD analysis project Ga0307507, IMG submission 207223) | Populus trichocarpa ectomycorrhiza microbial communities from riparian zone in the Pacific Northwest, United States - 7_EM | ecosystem: Host-associated > Plants > Roots > Unclassified | place... | reverse complement strand
ATAACTGGATGGGGAAATGCTCTGAGGGTATCGTGCTAAACAGATGGAACAAGGATATAGTAAAAGAGGAAGTGCTGCACCCGCTTGGAATAGGAAGGAAATGATCTCTATTGGTGTTTGCCTGGGTGTTCGCGTGCTTGTCTAACTAAGGAAAGAGAGAGATGGCTTATATGCAGGAAACTCTGCATGCCAAGCTATCTACAAACATAGGTGTTTAGTGCGTACCCAAACGCTCTCCTGACTGCTAAACTACCCTATACTAATGCCCTCATCCACACCGGTATTGTGCTTGGACTGGTATTTGGTACTTTTGGTAAGCGGTCATCGTATGTGCTGGTGCGGTGCGGTAGGGTACACTCAAGAGTCTTTTTTTTGAAAGGTTATTGGTATTGCTATGTGCATGCCCTGTACTGGCTTCTAGGATTTCTTTAGTCTATCCGAGCCTTGTCTCTCCGCTCCTTATCCCACACCTGCCGTACCCTTTCTCAAGTTACACCGCGCCAAATAATAGTTTTTGGCCACCCAAGTGCCAGATCTTAACCAGGGGGGGGATGCGTTTGCCTATCGTTTCAAACCTAGCCCTTTTTCTCTCCAATAATAACCCTGCCTCGTCAAGGATGAACTTCGGTGAGGATGCTCTGTGCTAGACTAGAATTGCAGACTGGTGGTGCTGGTGAGTATATGTTTCCTGTTCCTATCTACTCCTCTCTCCTTTTTTCCTCCTCAGATCTCAACTTTATCCTCTCATACCTCTTTATTATTCTGTGTTAGTTGAATATCTGGTCGCCTGTACCTCTTCTCACCAATCGACTAGTCACGAACCCTCCCGTGGGAGAACAAGAAGAGAGAAACGTACCCCCAACCTCCCCCTCTTCCTATTTACAATTCACACTAAACATACTACCTAGTACCTCGTGACTACCGTTAAAAAAAAAAAAAGGGAAACTTCTGCTCCCGCGGTGCGTCTATTCGAAAGATAGAAACCGAAATTGAGGGACTACGGAATGATATTGCGAGGCTAGACAGAGATAGAAAGGCGTTGGAAGTGAAGGCTAAGGGCGGAAGAACTACTACTAGTGGTACTAGAAGTGGTGGGATGTCCAGTCAAACCATACCGACAGCAAGGACGAAGACAGTCAAACACCATGGTGAACTAGGAGGCCATAGAGAGTCTAAAGCGATTGAGGAACTGGTACCCATGAGATGGAGGACAAGGAACAGGAGAGGAACAGGAGTTGTGGGAGGTAGAAGCCGGTGTCGTGCTGCGTAGTAGGAAGGGTTTCTTAGGAATAGGGTGGCAGGGCAGGTGAAAGTTTTCGAGTGCAGCTAGAGAGGAGGTTGAGGTGAACTAGGATTGCTACATCAACATATGTAATTTCCAGTGAAATAGATAACTTCTCTAGATCTGCCATGACGTGATACCTGTCCTACTGATGCCATTGAACTCCCGGCATACGTGCTTCGCGGTTGCCCACAAGGTTCAAAAAACCTAGTTTAGAGGTACCCAAGCACGACCTTGAACTGGGGGATAGGAGTATGGATGTCCCTAGGGTAGACCAATGAGATGTATTGAAAAAGGCCAGCGGAATTTTTTTAACGAAGTTAAACAACGCGAAAACTGTGTTTTTGTTCGATGACCCTGTAGCCAGAAACCATATGCAATGATTGTACCCGTAGGGGAATTTATTGAAGGCGAGAGAGATTCTATTCAGGGTTAGGGCACACATCTCATCTCATGTTCATGTGACTTGATAAGATCCCACGAAATATGAAAAGGTTGCAGAAAAAGAATGTCATTTCTAAAGAATCTTCATAGGAAAGCATGTAGTAGGTATGATAATATTTCAACAGCTAGTGTATGCTTTTTTGATATACAGCGCCCTGACAAAAGTCATCGTTAGTGGCCACTTTTGCATCAAAATTGATGTTTTTCAGAGCGCCAGAACTCGACCACCTGCTCTGCAGGTGAATCGATTCTTAAATGAACTACAGCAATGCGAAATTGGCTATTTCGAAACATGTACTTTTTTACACGGGTATCCATATAGATCCTGGACACTCAATTCCACTATTCGGATGAGCTGCGCCAATTGATGAGTGCTGTCCACAAAACTGTTGAAAATCGCGAGGTGCTGCTCGGCATGCTCTCCGGATAGTTGTTTTGTTTGCCCTTTGGGAGCGTGCTTTGGCTTTTAGGAAAGCATTCCCGGCGCGGGAATGCGCGATAGTTTAGGATCGGTGCGTTTCTTCGGAAAGGTTATAAGAAAAACCGGAAAAGCTGTGGGAGGGTCAAACATTGGAAGGGAAAATTGCCGGAGGCTGTGAGCAGAGATGCTTGTCTTTCCTTTGTTAGCATCAAAGTTTGGAAAAAGAGAGGAGGGACATATCTTGCAAGAGGTACCTGATGATGGATATATACTTCTGTTTTGTCCTTAGTTAGTTGTGAGAGGGCAGGCAGCTGCGGAGCGAGAAGACAAGTGTTGTTAGCGAAGTGAAAAGTTTTTTTTCTCTCCTGAGTATTGCGATTGTTTTCGTTCGTGAGTTGCTTGGCGTTTTGTTTCACGACCTCCCCCGCCGATATTCGCTGTTCAGCCATAGCCAAAATTTAAAGAAAAACGGGGGAGTTTGTTGCTGGGGTGAAAGTTTCCGATTCGCTAGATCTTTGGCTATCTATTAATGTATCTTTCATTTTAATTGATTAAGAAGTGGGAGTGCAAATTGGGAGTTCAGGGGCTCCGAATTTCGGTCATCTTGATGTGTTTTCAGAGATATGATACCCGGACCCATCCACAATGGCTTTTGTCCAAGAACTATAACTTACTTTGCGTGCAAGCGCTAGGACAAACATTTCGACTATAGCGGGGAGTGGAAGCTAACCCGGCCCTATAACTTTATATCCCAATTACAGGTGAATGAATCTAGCGGGAGGTTCGTGGCTCAGTATGGTAAGTTATTCCAGCTCAGAGGATTCCTTGCGAAGAACAAGACTCCCATGAGTGGCTAATGCAATCGGATCGCAAACACGCTGGAAGTTTTCTTCGCCAGTCAGTTGTGATTGTGCTATTCATTTGTAATGACCCCCCTACCTTGTTTTGCGGGGGTGCCCCACAGAAATGGCCACCCATGCCCAACTCTAGAGCCCTATCTGGTAAAAGAGTGGGTCCAAACCTCTAAAACCTATAGCTAGCTTGGCCTGTTGTTCCCATAGTTATATGGGGTTTATCTGTTGTCCAGAGACCGGAGGGGAGGGGGGGGAAGGCTCCAACGAGCTAATATCAGACCTCTAAAACATATCAGAGGTACACTACGTGCCTCTTTATGATCTATATTTCCCGCCATTGGAGTAAGGAATCCTGTGAGGATCCAAGAACCCTATAGACTGGCTTCAGAGAGTAATTGCGACCCTCTGATCCAAGGAAGGAGGTGGTTGAATTGAGAATGTAGTTGGATTGACAAAGAGGGCGGGGGGAAGAAAAGGTCATCTGAGACCACACTTCCAAGTGTTTCGAGAGGGTGCTCATTTAGGAAAATCCTAAGGGAATATGTAAGTTCGATAGTGCTCTGCCCTCCCGCCTATAGGATACAATTGCACGCCCGAGACCTCAGGGATGGTCCCTTTTTCCCTCGTACAGTAACGACTAAGTAGCGAGCGATAATTTACAAGACCTGAAGGCTTGTCCTGTTTTCCTGTGCTCCCGTTTTTTGCCTTTTGCTCTGTGAACCTTTCAGCTTATTTTACTTTACAGCCTTCGTGACAAGAGCAACACCCCCCCCAGACCTCACCAGGCATCATTAAGTCCTAAGATACAGACTCACAAATAATAGCAGTTATAATACCTCTCTATTTATCACGCCATGCTCTCTTGTAATTCCCAATACACTCTAGAATTCTTACTTTTCAGATTTGGGCTTTTCCGAGTCTGAGATTTTCAATGAGCTAGTCCAACTTCTAGTCAAGAGCCCGCCGATAGACAGTGTCCAGGAACGTATCTCGGAGGCCAGGGTGTGCAATTAGCTCTAATCTCTCTCGTATGATAGTCACTGTTTTGTCAATCTAATTTCAAGCCCAGTTTAACTCACACAATAGTTCAGTAGTCACTGTCGAGTTAGAAGCCAGGCTCCTTGAAGGAGGTCTATAACTTATCCCTTCTTTTGTTACCGCTAAGATAGTATCATACCTGAGCAACTTCTCTAAATATCACATTGCCTTCTCATGGTGATACCTGAGTATATTGAATTTCTAGAATTCTCATCTTGCTAGGCCCACCACTTGGCGGAGTGGTGGTTGTCCAGCCCAATGTCTCCGTTCCTTTGATGAGTCCAATACTCTTTTTTTTTGTTGCTAAGCTCGCGCTTGCCGTCATTACTCAAGGAGTACAGTACTTGAGAGCAAATTAATGATTGGTACCCTGTGACAACAAAAAGCTGTGGTTGCCACATATCAATGCCGCGCCGCGCCGATCTTTTACTGGTAATTCTGAGGTTTTTAAAAACAACTAGGTCCGCACATGCTGCCATGGCAACTCACCCGCCACTCAGGAAAACATGAAATACAAGTACCTTTGTGTGAAAGAAAGAAGGACTCTAGGAAGTGTCTAGGCGTTCTGACCTAGTGGGTTGGTTGATTGGATCCGGCCTCAAAAGCTACAGAACATTATCATACCTTTGAATTCCTAGATAGCCCCCCTGGTCTTTCGAGTATCTTTTCAGATTATCGAGTGTTAGCACTTCATAGAGCACTTTAGTAAGGGGAACTGGTTACTGATGTATATTTCAGTCACGTTTTCAATGTTTATGGCTCGCTACTACTGATGCTATTTACTCGTCTACTAAATGCAGGTGGATGCGGATAGTCGTTTTACAAACATCAGAGTAATTTACGTCCCAGGAGACCATTCCTAAAGTGTTCGAACATCTTGGCGTTTCCAGGCCTGAACCTCGCCAAGATCTCTGGATACTTTTGGAATGGGCAAGCATAGGAGCAGCAAAGATCGGACGGCAACCAATTATTTTCTCTTTCAAACCCACTCTCAGCGCCTTGGCCTTTCTTCCCTTAAAATCAATCCCTAAAAGTGATGATTGTACGGTGTGCAAACACCTCGAGGACGGTGTATAGTTTATTGAGCTTTCACACTCAAGATATATCAAAGTCGAGAATGACGATCTCCGTTGTAAAAATACCGGTATGAATGTAGCTCTCCTAGAAACAAGCTTCTGCTTTTGCCTTTGCCTTTGCATACCCAGAAACCCATCCCACCTTTACACCTTGTTGTACCACAAGAACTGAAGCCAAAGATTCCAGAACGCGTGACCTGACACTGAAAAATATTTTCACCCCCGCGTGCAAGGACCTCAAGGCCATGCAAGTCTCATGTTTGCAGTGATCACTTTTTTTGCACTTAACCCCTCCGACTCGTCAAATGCACAAGTATCCGAATAAGTCGCGCGCCAATTCGCCAAGCTCTCATACAAACATATGGGTTTGTAGGAGGGCTGGACGCCTTGTGAGGTAATAATCCAGATCCCACGCCAGCAACCCCATTTTTTTTAACCTGCATGACACAGACCACTCAGGAGGATCCTAACCCTGTGCTGACAGGGCGGGACTCCTGCTGGCAGTTGAGGCGCTGGGGGTTGGCTGCTAAATAAGGGCCATCCATTGGTCGGTCGGTTCCGGCTGCGATGACGGAAGGGAAGGGAAAGTGTACTAGGACAGTTCTGCGCCAATGTCAAGTCTTATCTCGGCAAGGATGTCACCTATCATCCCAACAAGCCTTTTTTCCTCCACAAACAAGTCTTTTTCCTCTAATCACTTTGCTGTCTTCGTCGAGGATGAGCCTCAATGAGGATTCCCATGTTGTAGTAGAAGTGTAGACTGGTGGTAGTGGTGGTACTGGTGAGTATATATTTCACATTCCTATACTCTCCTCTCCTTTTTTCCTCCTACACCTCAACTGTATCCTCTCACACTTTGTTCATTATTTTCTGCTAGTAGAACATCTGGTTGCCTGTGCCCCTTTACTCCAATCGACTACAGTCACAAGCCCCCCGTGGGAAAACAGGAAGACAAAAACGTACATCTAATTCCTCCCTCCTCTCACTTACAATTCGCACTAAACATACTACTTAGGACCTCACGACTATCGGTAAAAAATGGGAAACCTCTGCTCTCGCGGCGAGTCCATTCGAAAGATCGAAATCGAAATCGAAGGACTACGGAATGATATTGCGAGGCTAGACAGGGACAGAAAAGGGCCGGAGGTGAAGGCTGAGGGCGGAAGAACTACTGCTAGTGGTAGTAGAGGTGGTGGGATACCCGGTCAAACCACACCGACACCAAGGATGGGGACAGTCGGACACCATGGTGGACTAGGAGGTCATGGGGAGTCTAAAGCGATCGAGGAACTGGTACCCATGAGATGGAGGACAAGGAACAGGAGAGGAACAGGGGCTGAAGGAGGTAGAAGCCGGCATCGCGCTGCGTAGTGGGAAGGGTTTCTTGATAATGATTGCGAATAAAGTAGTCGGGCATGTGAAAACGTCTCACTGTAACTAGAGGAACTTGAAGTAAACTAAAATCACGAGATCCTTACACCAACATAAGTAACATCCAGTGACCCGGATGACTTCCTGTTCCCCTCCTTCCATGTAAACCAGAATCCTTCTTCAGAGATACATAATGACCTCAATGGGGTTCAATATAGAAGCTAGGAGCTTGAAAGCACCGCAAACCCATTTCTAACCTTCTCGCCCCCACCAAACACCGCACTTTTTTTTTCTTCTTTTCCCGAGTCGCAATGATTGGAGCTACAACCCTTTTACCGGTAATGTCGTGCGGTTTGTAAAACGGGCTGCCATTGCATACCGCCAAAAATCAGCCTGAGCCTTGTTGAGTCCCAATTCACATATCCTAGCAATGCCGATGCTTTAAGATACGGGCGATATGCAATACCAATCCTTTCACCAATATTTTGGAGCGATGGGTACTGTACGGTACTTAGGATATGAGCATTCGTCTACAGAACCTCGGCTCGCGCCGAAATCGCTAATGTGTGCAACCGTTTTTTTCTTGCAGCTACTCAGCCAATCTACTCTAACTTTTAGTGGAGGAAAAGAGTCCGTTGAACTCTCACTCAGCGGGCAGGGGGAATCCCGTTCTCTGAGTGGCCGAAAGGCAACTGGGCCAACCAGAGGCTCAGCAGGCTTCTTTTTATTTTTATTTTTTTATAAAACTCAATTTCGCACTTCCTGCACTGTATATACTACTTGGCGATTGATAAAGTATTCGGACGAATTGGCGCCAAGACTGAGGAGTTCAGGTGTAAGCTAGGATGCTTTGGCGCCAGTTCATCCGAATACTTTATGGATCACCAGGTAAGGTGTCTGCGCTAACCTCACCACGAGCCCTCGCTCAATCCCCCAGACAGGCTACTCCCCAGGCTGTTCACATCCTTACCCACCTCCACCTGGTTCAACAGGCTTACTTTTGATACCCTGTACTGCACTGTACCGGCACTTGCCACATGCAGGTATTACGTCTCCAGATTTTTCCCCGCTATCGGTATCAACGTGCACTGGGGCCTAACGCGCCAGTGGAGTAGTTTCCACGCCCGAATTCTTCAAAGCCCGTATTATGAATGAGGCTCTCGCCCTCCCTCTATGCACTTTAAAACAAAAAGGGGAATAATCATACTTTCTAGTGGGCAAAAACTGCTGGAAAATAGCATTCGCAAGTGTTAAAAATCAAAATAATTATCCCTCGCTTAATACTGATTTTTTTTTTTAAAAAAAAAAGCTGCCTGCAAGTATTTTTCTGATTTTCCCTTACCATCACTTCATCAATAAACCCAATTCATAGAATTAGGGAGGGGCCGACTTTAAGTCGTTTGATGCCGAATTTTTCCCCGAAAACTTTGTTGTCGTTAAGGCCGGTTTGTCGTTGGATTTGGTCCCTTTGCTCAATCACTTTATTCACTGTAGTTTCCACCCTACTTACGATGAGGTTAAGCTAAGGACGAACAGGGATTAATTACAAGTGATTTTTTGTGACTCTGGGCTTGCCCGATCCAATGTTCGTCGGGTGTGAATAGCTCCTTCCACCAAGTTGGACAATAGACTTTGCCCTTGAGCACAAGAATTGGGCTTAATGAGTGGTGGAACTCTACTTATGGTTAATGCTAGGCACTATTGCTCTCATTAGGCATGTTATTAAGCGCAGATCTTTCGGTTGCTTTTCCTTGATAAAAACTTCGCGTTTTTCACATAATGTCTTGAGCCACTAAGCCACCCGCCAACCGACACACCCGGAATGCCACCGAAGCATAGCCAAAAAAACCCCCCCCAATAGTCCCATTTCTACCCAACCTCTTCAAGATTCTTCTCATAGTGGGGAAAGATCCTAATAGGCGTCCCCCTCCATCAGGAAAATATCGGTCAAGCATAGTCCTTGGGGAATACTAGAGGCCCTGGCAAATATAATATCTAAAGAACCGAGTCGAGAGACACAAGAAACAAGAGTTACCCCACCTAACCTGGAGAATTAGCTTCCCCTCAGGGGGTTTACTTCGTGAAGCCTTATTAAGGTCACATATCATTATTGATTATGAGCCCTCAATACAAGGCTGATAGAAGATATGTTGAGGTAACTTTTAACCCTTCCCCCATTTCTTGCTCAGACATTATTAACTAAACAAACCTCTGCAGAACTGAGTTCCTGGGGGGTCTATTTACACTGATGCCGGCACCAAGGGCTATTTAGGAAATTTAGGAACTCGCAGGGAGTCTGGCTGTGTGGGTTGCTAATCAGCAGGAGCTATTCATTGGTTGGATTGTTTTGCTTGCGGCGGGCCTAGGGTCCTCAGAGGTTCAGAATTAACTCCAACTAAGCTTGAGAGGACCACTTTGCAACATCAAGGCCATAACCCACCTTGATTATACGGATGACCATTTAGCATTGTCCAAATTTCTTTTTGCTTCTAGAGTCTTTGCGAAAAGGCCCTGGAAGTCAGGGAAACGCGGTTCTGGGCATCCCGTGGCTAAGATTTGACTTAGGATGGAAAACTGGCAATGCCCATTTTTTTCACACAGCTGGTAGGTGTCGAGGTGAGTAGGAGCGAAGCCAAAAGGAAAACGAATAATCCGAGGGCACGTTGCTAGGCTCATATGATAACTGTAGTTAGGGTGTGCGCTTAGTCTAAGTCTGTCGAATTCTGATCTGGTTCGTCGAAATTGGGTGTGTGTAACGTGAGTCATGAAGCCGAATGCAAACTACCGGTGTGGAGAATATATCCTAGTCGCCCGTGTATTGGATGGTGTGTGTGACCGTGCCGTGTCCGCCCTTGTGACGGGGGTTATGTATGATGGTGACCTTCTGAAATCCCGGACGGTAAATGAAGAGCAAGTTGACCTGACAAGGCACTGCTAAATGGGATAAGTAGGGATTGGATAGACGAAACAGAACTGTGATCAATAAAGATAGAAAGGAAATGCTGTCTATTGGGTGCGGACTCCCCGGAAGGCTCACACTCTCTATCCTATGATACCGAAGGTGGTCTATATACAGAGAATCTGTCCATGCTAAGGCTAGCTACCAGGGTGTTTTGTTGGGTGGAAAACAGTCCTCCGTCCCGCTAGAGTTTCCCATCAATTCGCCATCGGCTACACCGGTAGACCAGTTGCGCCCGCTTTTGGTGAAGCAAAAAGTCTGTTGGCCTCTTGGCGCAGCGGCTGCAGCAAACACTGCTATCTGAGTGGTTTAGATTTGAGAGTACTGTACCTTAGGCCTTAGGGCCGGCTGGAAGAAGTTTAAAAATTTTACCCTTCATATCATACTTAGCACAAGACAGGGATAAAAAAGTGGTACGGAACTAGGGTAAGTGTCTCATTTGTAGTATCACAGCACAGAGATACTTGTATCATACCGGGAGAATAAGTTTACAAACCACGAGCATATAAGAAGAAAGGTGCAAGAACGAAAAATAATAAAGGTCGTAATGTTATTAAAGTCATAGAAATCATAGAAGACATTAAGTTAATAAGCTTTAGTTCAAAGATATTCAGAGAATTTCTTGGAAAAGCTATATCGTAGGAGTCTATACCTAGGAAAGTAGCTTCAATTTTGGATGCTAAAGGGTAGTATGCCAAATATTAGTTTCTTTTTAAGTTCTTTTACTTTTAACACTTCTTTGCTGTCTATATTTCCTATCTTTCAAGTTTTAATTGGTTCGAGCTGTTGGTTGTCGGGGGTGGTTAAATCTCAATTGCATGTGCATCTGTCGTTGCATCGACCAGCCAAAACATCTTTTCCCAAATTTAGGGTAACTTATGGGGCTGCTCTTCTGTATCCTATGAAGTGGGAACTGCAACGCTGCATTAACCCCCCCACTTTTCTTCACCAAGACCCCGCTTTTCTCCAGCTTCCAAGAACATCGTCAACCACCATACTCAACAACCCCTCCTCTACAACGGTGCAAGCAGTAAAGAGCCGAAGATGTCCCAACGTATCATCCATGATAGCAACAACTACTCCAATAATACGAACTCTTTTAATAATGTGTGGAAAAACTATACTGTTGCCGATGATCGGTCCCCACTCCTGACCTAGTTATCACCTCTAGAGCCCAAGATACGGCATCGGGACATCCAAGAGCACCGTGTCGACTGTGTTGGGGAATGGCTCATGCAAACTGAAGAATTCAGAGGCTGGCATGACTGGAGTGGGGAAGATGAAGGGCATAACGCAGTCTTGTTTTGCTATGGAGATCCGGGAGTCGGCAAGACATTTATCAGGTAACAGGAATTATTCTCGGGGGAGTGGAGATAGAGAGCCAGTGCTAACAAGCCACGATGTCAGTTCACTGGTAGTGGACAGGTTGTATGACCAGGCTAAGGGGCGAAACGCTGCCGTTACATGTTTTTACTTTGACTTCGCGGCCCGAAAGGAGCAGTCTGTGGCTAGTATTCTAGGTTCCTTGCTGAAACAGGTCATTGGTGGACTAGAAAGGATTCCAGAGGAAATATCAAGAGCTTTTCGAGAGGAGAGAAATGCTATTGGTGGGCGAGGACTGCGACTCCCGGATATCGTGAAGATGCTACAGGCCATCACGTCCTCACTGCGCACTTTCGTATGCATAGACGCCCTGGACGAATGTGCGGTGCTGGATCGAGTAAAGCTCCTTAATTCGCTCCAACAAATCCTCGAAAAGTCCCCAGGCACACGAATATTCATCATTGGAAGGCCTCATATTAGGGCTGAGGTCGAAAAGCGCCTTACCGAAAGAGTGATAAGTATATCTGTAAGCCCCAGAAAAGATGATATCATCGGATACCTTCGTTTCAGACTAGACGAGGACCCAATTCCAGATGCGATGAACAAGGGGCTGGAGGCGGAGATTCTGGAGAAGATTCCGGAAAATATGTCGGAAATGTACGTAGGGGCAATGACACTGGGAATCCCAGCCCACACTATCCGCTAATAGATATGCGTGTAGGTTCCTACTAGCTTCTTTAAGTATGGAGGCAATCTTACATGAACCGACAATCCACCAGAGACGTGAAAGGCTTAACAAAATGACAGGTGGATTGGATTTGGGAGATCTTTATGGTACGGCGATCGAACGGATAAAAGCGCAGGATGGGAATCAATCGCAGCTCGGGATGGGGGCCTTGATGTGGGTCAGTCATGCGGAACGGCCGTTGCAAGCGGATGAACTCTGCCACGCTCTAGCAGTAGAGCTAAACACCACTGATTTCAAAACTGACAACGTCCCTTCGATGTCAACACTGGTTAGCTGCTGTCAAGGGCTTATCACCATAGATAAGGAGGCATCAACTATACGATTAGTCCACTTTACACTCCAGGAGTACCTTTCCTCTCATCCCGATATATTCAGTAGGCCTCACTCGGCAATGGCAGAAATCTGTTTAACCTATTTAAATTCCCAACAGGTCAAAGCCCTTTCCACCGCCCCTTCCTCTGATGCCCAGGACTCCCTAGAATATTATTCAGTCTCCGATTTTGAATGGGAGGTCTTAACCGCTACTTCTCTTAATACGCGGAACACACCCTTTCTAAAATATTGCTCTGTATACTGGGGGGTCCATGCGAAAAGGGAGCTCTCGGGCTCCGCGAGGTCACTTGCGCTAGAACTACTAAAGGAGGATTATGGCTGGATATCGACCAAATCACTTTTAGAGCAAGCGCCGGGTTTGTATCTTTGGGGTTATGATATCTGCTCTCCGTTCAGTGGACTACACTGCGCATCGTTCTTTATAGAGTTGCTAAGGTTGTAGCAGATTTAATAGAGATGGGATGTTATGATATCAATGAAGGAGATTTTTCTGGTCGTACATCACTTGCATGGGCTGCTCTTCGTGGGCATGAGGCCTTGGCCGGAGTACTACTCGGACGACAAGAGGTCAATCCCGACAAGCCAGATAATAACGGCCAGACGCCACTCTTGCACGCCACTTGGCGCGGACATGAGGGTGTGGTAAAAATACTGCTCGAGCGGAAAGAAGTCAATCCCCAAAAGTCAGATATGTGCGGCCAAACACCGCTCTGGCGTGCGGCTGAGGTTGGGCATGAGGGGGTAGTGACAATGCTGCTCCGACGGGAAGAGGTCAACCCCAGCAAGCCAGAAATTTTCGGCCAAACACCGCTCACTCGTGCTGCTTTGTTTGGGCATGAGGGAGTGGTGAAAGTACTACTCAAATGTGAAGGGGTCAACGCCGACCAGCGAGATAATTTGGGCCACACACCGCTCATGGGCGCCGCCATGTGTGGGCATGAGGGGGTAGTGAAAATGCTACTCGAACGGGAAGAGGTCAACGCCGCCAAGCCTAATATAATAGTAACGGCCGAACGCCGCTCTCGTTCGCTGCTGGGAGAGGAAATGAGGCAGTGGTGAAACTACTACTCAGATGGGAAGGGGTCAAGGCCGACCAGCCAGATAATGACGGCCGAACACCGCTTTCGTATGCCGCTCTCAGGGGATGGGAGAGAGTGATGGAAATGCTACTCGAGCGGGAAGATGTCAATCCCGCCGGGCCAGATGGTTGCAACAAAACACCGCTCTGGCTCGCCGCAGAATCTGGATACGAGGGAGTGGTGAAAATGCTACTTGCACGGGAAGGGGTCAATCCCGACAAGCCAGATAATTTCGGCCAAACACCTCTCAATCGTGCTGCTTTATTTAGGCATAAGGAGGTGGTGAAAATACTACTTGAACGGGAAGAGGTCAACCCCGACCAGCCAGATTATTGGGGCAAAACACCGCGCTCGCTCATTTCTATGCATTACGGTAAGGAAGTGGCAGCGCTACTACAGTCCCGCAAAGCGGTGGCCTCCAACACGATTTAATGTCTAGAGGACACCGCCCCGTGGAAACAATCGCCGCCCCTTCTCTATTTAAGTATGTTACCTATACCAGCTGCCCTCAGACCTGATCTTTTGCAGACGGGGGAAATCCCGTGAGACGAGAATCCGCATATATCATCATACCCGCTTAAACCCCCTCAGGAATCCCCTTAGCTTATATATTTGAGTCAGCATTTATGAGTTTCTATCTACAAAATTCCTTAGACTTTGATTCGTGGAGGGAAGGAGTTTTGTTCTGAGAAATTCCAGTTTATAGCTCGCAATTTTCATCCTACCATTTAATTTTTCTCTATCCGTAAATTCTTAACTTACCTCAGTTGCCTGTAATTGTTTTTTTTCTTTTTTCTTATATAGTTTTTCCTTCCTCTCTTTCCCTTTCTCACTCTCTCCCGAACGATAGATAGCTTGTGTATAGAGCGTCGTTTAAATAGAGGATAAGCGGTGTAAAGCAGCCCAAGTGTTCTTGAGGAGATGGCTGATGACTGTGTAGTGGCTGTGCCTTAGATAGGGGAGTGGTTACTATAAATGATATACTGTAGCTTAATAAATAGTACGACAACATACTTAGCGGATACATGCTACCCACCCCTCCCATAGAAGTGAGTATAGGAGGTGGGGAGTCTAGCAGGTAGGCTTTTCATGTCACTCTTTAGTCTCACTCGCCTCGCGGTCGATGTGATAGCACGAAACATACATACCAGCAGAGAAACCAACAAGAAGATATACTGTAGCCCGTGTTCAGAGACTACAAGACTCCCGGACAGAAGCCACGTTAGCGCCGCCAGATGGCCAACACCCAGCAGTGAGTCTCGCGAGATCAGCAGCAAACATCTCCAGACAGTTGTAGCGAAATTCTATACAGTGACAGTGGGGCTCCTGTGGTCGTAACGAGAATGTATCAAGGAAAATCAAGAGGGTGTTTTCCAACCTCCATACCTGGGATGACGCATATGAGCAGGAAAGCGCAAGAAGCGACGCCAACAGATGAAGACAAGAGGGAAGGGAAGTAGGGATAAGACCCATTAGTTATTTTTCCACAAGGCGAAAGAGGTGATATTAGCCTCCAGAGTGTTGAAGAGAAGAGAATTCAGGGAAATCACAAGAGACCCGCTGCGCCAGGAGGACCAGCACGGCTAGATGATTAAGCAATAACCCCCCCCTCGCTCTTCTGTTCGCAGCCCATTATATCAACATTTACACCATAACCCCTCCAGGCTCCTACAAAATTTCAATACCAAAGGACAGACCAGACAGACCGAAGCTCCCACGTCCCCTCCCCCTCCACCAACGCGCATTGAGGATTGAAAATATAAAGCCTAGAAAGCCTCCTTAGAGACCCACAAACACGCAGCGACCTACATATGCAGAGTACTAGAGACAGCATGTACACTTGTACTGCTAGTTCTGCAGCGTATATTGCTGCACGGAACGGTAACGCGTAGTTTCCCTACTTTCTACAACGAGGCTAAGGCTGTTTTTGTTGACAGCTCCTAGAAAGTTAGACGTCATGCCAGTGGCGGTAGTAGTATCGCCCCCGGGAGAGCGAGGGTGAGGTGACAGGAGGCGGGGTATGATACGAGGCCGGGGGGGTGATGAGAAGGGTGATACGTGCCTCCTAAGACCCATCGGGGTATAGATTATCCATACCGGTTCTTGATTCTCATCCATACAATATCACTCGCTCACATCAAAGTACAGTACGCCAAAAGGCACAATTAGAAAATTATCAAGTCATTTATCTTCATTTTTTCGTCTCCAAACGAGCCTAGCTATCCAACATACGTACAGTGCCCACCCCCAAAAGAAATGGCTAGAAAGAAAAACCCCACACAGCAATCAGTTAAACTATGCTTAAAAGGCGAGAGAAAAAATGGAGAGAAATGTAAATGCAAACACGACACGACTAGTTAATACAAAAACAAGAATTATTTATGTTTTAGGAAAAACCCAAAATCTTGCCCTATGACTATGCCGTTGGTCCAACGCAAGCAGGGTGTTTTTCCAAAATGAGTCAAGTCGCTTAAATGGCAGTGGTAGGGACGGCCGATTGATTATCTCCGCCTTCCTCGGCAGGAGTGTTGACCCCACCACCCGGGAGTTCTGGCTCAGGGGAGTAAATTTCCCCCTGACTGCGATTGGTGGGTGCGTTCAGTGTCTCGTGAGATGCGGCCCCGGCCCCACTCCGCCTGCCCCCAGTTCCGACCCCTAGTGGTGAAAGCGACCCCAAAGTAGAGGCTTTAATAGCTGCCTGACCTTTGACCGCTTTGCCTTTAGCAGGAGTTCGGACAGACGCCTTCTTAGCCCGCTTAGCCCTTGGCTGAGGGGGGAATGAATCGTCATCGCTGCCATTGCTATCGAGTTCCGCTGAGGTCCCGTACTTGTCGGCTCTCTTCAGGCCAAAGGCAGAGGGGACATGTTCTTTCTTAGCCCGTTTAGAATCTGTCTTTGGTGCGGCATCTTCGTCCGAATTGGAAGGGCTAGCCCGCTTCCGGTTTCCCTGGTGAGGTTTCGCTTTCGCACCGGGGCCCTCCCGAATAGAGATACCCTCATTTGAAGATCTTGGACCAGAATCTGACATAAAATCTTCCTGCTCAATATCATCGAGATCTGTAAGTTCGCTACCAGAATCTCCGGTCTCATCAACAAGTGTGCCATTCGCTAGATCAACTTTATGGGTCTTAACGGCATGCTCGAAGCTCATTCCAGTAAGCTTAATCCAATTGAAGAGCAGGCAATTGTATGGCTGCAAGACGTCATCACGTTTACCAACCAAACGCAGTGCACTTTTCCCGGTGGTGGCTTTCGCTAGAGCCCGGAAATCTGCAAGCAGGTCCGTGCATACTGCTGCATTCTCAGCTGAGAAAAAGTCAACGGCGACTTTTATGCAGGACTCCTTATTCCGCACCTGATGGGGGCAGCCAGCTGGGACGAAGACAGCATCCCCAGTCGATTGATAGATACGGTATGAGCGAACGTCATACTCAGGTTTCCCAAGTTCTACTAAGTCCTCCTCTGTCAAGTAAAAGAGAGGACGATTCAGAGGATCATCTACAGATGCATCCCGCTGCTTGAGGTACCTGCGGATAGCCGCAGAACTCTCTGGAGGAAATATATCCCAAATAGCCCCGCACTTCGGATATCCGTGAACTTCCTCCCATAGCTTATTAGCAGCAGGGGTAGGCCCACCGCTCTGATGAACGAGGATGTTCACTGCGTCAGTCATATCGAAATGTAAATTCGTAGTGCCTTTAACGGGATTTGGCGGGCCCTTCTTAACAGGGATAAAATCTGGCGCCGGGTAGGCATTGTACATCTTTGGGCCAAGGTCGGGCTTCGTCCAATCATTCGGCAACCTGGAAACAAGATTTAGGCTTGCATCTCGGTTGGTATACTCTGGGAATGGTAGAGCCCGCTCAAAATCGTTAAACAGTTTGGGAAACTCGTCCTTAAAGTCGGACTCCGGTGGCCAGTCCTATATAGTATTAGTTTCCGTAAAGGTCACAATTCAAACGAGATTGAGCATGCCTTTAATTTCAGACTCCTCAACGTAGCCTTATCCTCCACATCAGTTTTGGGGAAGTTCCTGAAGAAGTCACCCACCGTCGACACCCCCACCTGACCTGTTCCGCAATCAGTGATGGCACAGGGCCTATCACCGTACGTCTCGATAAAGAATTCTGAGTCCCAAGGCAAGGTAAATTTCTCTCTTAAGCCTTTGATCACCAGGGGAACTCCTCCTTTTTTCCACAGACTTTGGAATTGAATCTTCGATACAGTTCCCTCAAAGCCGGTAGGAGTGCCAAGATAAATAGGCCCCTTCTCGCCCGGGTGGACTGGTGTATTAACAGGAATGTCTGGCACAGGATTTTCATCCTCGGGCTCGAGGGCGGCCCTATCTCGGTACGCTCTAATTCTAGAGATGAAGAACTTGAGTTCCCCAGGATACGCTCGCGTGGCGAAATAGAACGAGTTCTTGTTGTGGAGTCTTCGGCTCGTACATTTATCCGGCATTGTAGGAAGATTGACGCCTTTGACCACCGGCGTCCATTCGGTCCAACAATCTAGACAAAATTCCCTACCACAGCAACCAGACAGGTATGTTCCGAACATGGTCGTCGTCGAACAAATATCACAAATAGTTCTAAGCGTTATCTTCTTCAGACGGACCAATGGCCTGCGACCGCCATCCAGGCTGGTCTTCTTCAAAATCCCACTGTGAAACTCCTCATGGTAAAGTTCGGAATTAAGCTTCGCCAGCAAGTTCACCCCAATCAACGATAGAATTGTTTTAGCATCCGCAGAATTGTCCGCTTTTTCTCCCTGCTGACCCTCCACTTGGGCCAACTGTTCTAGGGACATTTGATCGTCGGCAATACAGAACTCTTGGTCGGTGGGATTAGACTCCTCACTCTCATAATAGTCGTACTTGAATCTACGGATCCCAACGAAACGGCAGCCACCAGTTTTGATGCTTTTGGTGATGCAGGCTTCACAATGCTCCGGCAATCTTTTGTTTCTTTGACATGGGGTCTTTTGAAGGTACTTAAATTCTGGTGAAAGTTCAAGTGCCACATAACCACATGGGGGGTCGTCCATGTGGGGAAAAGCCCTCCCCTTCCTTTTGTCCGATGTTGAAGGCTCCTTATTACCCTTGGTTCTAGAGTGATCGTCAGCGTGAGCGAACAAAAGTATGGCACCTTGTATACAGATGGCGGTTGCAACATACGTAGAACCCCTCGTACGTCTTGATGCAGGCTCCCCCTTGGGGTTTCCCGCGGACTCTAACCCTTCGCCACCTCTGCCACAAGAATCAGCATCAACAGTTTTCCGAGATGGAGAAAAGAAAGAAACTGCAAATATGATATTTCCAACTTACGCAAGAACCTTCGCCTTGCCAGTGGTAGTGCTATTGGCGGGAGAATTCGAGGTACCTGAAATGACATAATTGTTGCCATTGCCGATCTGATCAGAGTCACTGTCATCGCTATCATCAACCTTGTAACTATCGCAACAATTAGCCTCAACCAGCCCGAGCCAAATAATAGAGTTGTAGGGATTCCCAAATATACTTGACCAAAGCTAAGGTCGTGGTTCGCCTTTGACGGATTCTACCCGCTGCGACTTGATCACTCGGAGGAGTATCCCTTCCGCAAATATTAATATCTTGGCAAGAACAAAAAGAAAAAAGAAAAAAGACAAGAAATACAATATTTTGACATACCGAAGAGCCTTTTTAGGGGATAAGCTCGAGGATCCTTCGTTGGCAAATCCACCATCACTGATCACCTCGTCGCTCCTGTTATCAACTCCGGAACTATCCAAATTATTAGTCTTAATAAATTCGCAGTGCAGACCGGAGAGGCCTAGGAAGCATCAACGCACTTAGAAGGAGCACTAGTCTCCGGCTTCTTGACATCCATTCGCGACGCGGCCTGGTCGCGCGAGGATGTTTTTCTAGCACGATTATCAGTACCAACAATGAACATTACAACGACGGCAGTGGGGAATGTTATCAACTTACTCAGTAAGTCTTGACGAACTTGCCGGCACGGCCGGAGCCGCACCCGCCCTCGCTTTCTTCCGCCCGACCATCGTGAAATCGCCTAATTGTAGATGTGGTCTTGGCACTTGTTGCGCTCCGAAACAATGCTAGATGCGGTGGTGGTGGTGACGAGAGGTGAGAAGTGGGGAAAGGTATGGTGGCAAGAAATGAGAGGAGAAGGAGGATGCAGTGGGGGAGAGAAGGAGGTGTTAGTGGGGAGAGAAGGATGTGGTGGTAACTTGTAAGAGAGTAAACGGGAAGGGCGACACGGGTAGGGCAGGGAGACGTGACGTTGATTTAAAAGAGGAACGGTCACGTGGCCTGGATCTTCGGCAACAACGCGACTGCCACGCTACTCCTAGAATTAAGGTTACGATAGATGATCCTTCATTAGTTCCAGCACAAATAGGGCAACTCCACAGCAACGACCTACAAAATCCAATAGTGATTCGATTCCACCATTCAAGCTCAGAAACCTCAGCTAGGGCAGAACTCTTCATGCCATGTATATACAGTATCATAATATTATTATTATGATAGCATTCTTAATAAAATCTGACAATAGTCAAAAGATTCCCACCCTAAAAAAACCCCGTATCAAACCTCCCATTGAAGCAAAGCTTCCGAATGACACCGGCAGCAGGGGCATTAACCCACACACACCATTCACCCCAAGTCAGGCTAGCACTGTATCGTCTTTCCATTTTGCACCAATGGCTACAATCTCTACAGAGGCGAATTTGTGGTAGTTTTAAGTTTGCAAACTCTCATGATGGTCAGAAACTTTATTGTGGAAAGGGGCAAAGTTTGTACCTTTGCAGAAAAAAAAAGATCTTGCCACATTTTCAAACACCCTACCGGTACAGTATGCCAAATATTATAAGTACAGTGTGATACCCTTTCCTATGGTGGTCAGTCCTTGGCAACAACCTGGTAGGGATGATATCGCCTGTCGCGCTCTACTGTGCTCTCTACCGGTACTACGAATGCCTAGTGCGATGTAGGTAAACGACATTTTCTACTCAAATATTTGATACAAGTTGACTTATTTTCCTCAGTGAGATCCAATGCCGATCTTGTGAACAGGTGTCTAGCCAGCACTTTATAAGCATTACTGACAATGATTAGGCTAGCACAGGTTTGTGCAAAGCAAGAGCCTTATGATTTACCACTCCCTCTTTCGTCAGTTCCCACAATTTCCTTGTACTTCTGCACAAGTGGGATGAGCAAACGAATTTAGATAATGGACTATAGTGCTGATGTCGTTTTGGCAGCAGATCACCGGTAATTTCAACACCTTCAATAAGAATAACCCGTTCAACAATATCGTCAACTCCATAGCAGAAACCGACGCCAACCGGCACCAAATTCTGCGTTGGTTATCACAACTTGAACCACGTGAGCTAACAGACTCGATATCATGGGGAACCGGGCACTAGAAACCAGCGAGTTCGGAAAACCACATAATGCAGAAGATGGTTGCTTTGACCGAATGTTATTACTTTACGGGAACCCACGGGTGGGGGAATGTTTCCTCGTTAAGAAGTGTTGTCTAGAGAAAGGTGATACAGACGTCGCTAACCAGTAGCAAGTCAATAGCTCCCTAACGATTAAAGCTCTGTGCAATTAGGCTGCAGGAAAAAACAGCGCTCCCGGGGGACTACACTGTGATTTCCTTACCCTACTGGAACAAACAGTCCATAGCAAATGTCTGGCGCCATTCTCAAGCAACCTGTTAGTAAAGGAGGAATCCCGCGACGTATACTCGAGGCCTTTCAGAAGGCCAAAAACGTGTTTAGTGGGCGGGGTCCCTAACTTCCTAATATGATAGATATTGAGAAGACTATCACTGTCCGTCCCAACCGGGGCTATTCACATGCAGAGACGCTGCTGACGAATCCCCTCAGCAGCGCCGACGGGGGCTCCTAGAGCCACGGCGAGAAATCGTTCGGGTATCACTAAACACGCCAGACTCCCTACCAGGAGACCTTACATCGACTGCGAAATCGTAAGATATTGTCAGGTGGCCGTTAGGATCCTGTCAGCCCTACCCAGGTAGATATTGAGAGTTACCGGTATCGGGAGATAATGCTCGACCGTGACACTGATCTTAATGCAATTGATGGCCAATCACCAACGGATATTATCAGTATCATTCTGGAGAGGGTCTCGGAAATGTAAGCAGGAATATCCAATATATTCCCAATACAAGTTGGAGGCAGTTCACTAACCGTGACTCTAGTTTCCTTATTGTTTCTCCAAACACTGATATCTGCCGAGGCGAGATTATTCTCCATCTGAGAAGATGAAGCTTGATAAGGCGACCAAAGGAGAAACGGAACCAATAGTGTTACTGGTGTTTATGTTGTACTATGCTATGATTCTCGGCATGTTTAGTTATCTAGTGTATTTAATTTGATTAAGGAATTTTCAAGTGTACGTACACAGATACTTAGTTTGCCAATGGGACATGCGTCACTGGTTCGCAAAACGTTATCTTCGTTAGCGTATTATGGGTGACGCACAACACCCTTATCAGGAGTGCAGGAAGGAGAACTCACATCGTTTCTACCTCTCTCCTCTCTCATCCATCGTATATATACTTCCTCTCTCCTCTCTCATCCATCGTATACATACTTCCTCTCTCCTCTCTCATCCATCGTATGCATACTTCCTCTTACTTCTCACAACTTTACAACTCTTTTTCTGCCTTTCCAACACTTTTAGTATATTCGCTTTTAGGAATCATGTCGCAGCCACCTATCGAGCAATCCGCCCCTTCAATCCCTCCTAAGGAACAACTTCGCCTTATGAGAAGTACTTTGGAAGGATTGGAGGGAGACCCAGCAATTGTATATGCTCGCTGGGTACAGCAGACGGGCACTTGCTACATTTGCACAATGGGTGTTACCATTACGGGCTCCTATTCGACCAACATGGAGGCTACTGAGCTGAGCAATTCTTCCCTCTCATTGAACGGTGTGTTTAGACTAACATCCGAGTCACAGGACACGGTGATTCTCTCTTCAGTCTCCGACCCCAAGACTGATCAATTCGGCAACCGCATTAAGGAATCTTCGGAGTCGACGGAGATCACGCCTGATCTCAACGATGGCAATCACGATGCCACTACGACTACCGAGTCCTCCACCGGAATCTCTCTTGTCTCAGATATAAAGACAGAGAAACACAACGCCTTCGCTGCGTCCACAGCGCCCGTGTCCGGCCCCAACCAGACTCCCGCAGCCCTTGTTGTTAAGGAGAATGGTATTGCATACTCCTTTTTGCATAATTGCTTCTGTTAACTTTATATAGGGCCAATAGTTCAAAACTATTCAAGGCCTCTTACACGACTCAACCCCTCCCTCCATCGAATTGAAGCCAACAGGGCCTCTAAAAACCTCTCCCCCCACCAGCGTAGATTCCCAAAGCGCCGTAGTGGGAAAGAGTATCGGTGGAGCCATTTATATGATAAGCTCCTTCCGGTTCCTCATCTTGGCACTCCAATTCGCGCCGACATTGAGAGAGATGGGCATGTGGGACAGCTTCGACGAGCCCCGGCTTTCGATGGACAGTGGAAGGCTTATCCTCTACCGCCAGAGAAAGTCTACCGGGAGAGGAAGGGGAACGCAAAGCGAGCAAGGAGGAAGAAGAATGTAGAGCTGGCAGAGAGGAAGGAAAACGCAGGGCGGGCAAGTAGGAAGGCGGAGGAGTTTTGGGAGATGGCCGCTGCATTCCGTGATCGCACCAAGGAACGTATTACCAAAACTTCCTTACCGGCTGTAATCGCTGTGCCTCCCATGCCGGAGATGAAGGGGAACGCGGAGCTGGCAGGGAGGAAGGAGAACGCGGAGCAGGCAAGGAGGAAGGCGGAGGAGTTTTGGGAGATGGCCGCTGCATTCCGTGATCGCACCAAGGAACGTATTGCCAAAACTTCCTTACCGGCTGTAATCGCTGTGCCTCCCGTGCCGGAGATGAAGGGGAACGCGGGGCTGAGGAAGGAGAACGCGGAGCGGGCAAGGAGGGAGGCGCAGGAGCTTAGGGAGAGGGTCGCAAAATCCCTTGAGCGCGCTGCTGCTCTTAAGGAATGTATTATCAAGACTTCCTTATCGGCTATAATCACTATGCCTCCCATGCCGGAGATGAAGGGGAACGTGGAGCTGGCAGGGAGGAAGGAGAACCTGGAGCGGGCAAGGAGGAAGGCGCAGGAGTTTAGGGAGAGGTCCGCTAAATTCCTTGAGCGCACCGCTGCTCTCAAGGAACGTATTACCAAGACTCCTGCGCCGGCTGCGATTGCTGTACCTCCCATGCCGGAGATGAAGGAAAACGCGGAGCTGGCAGGGAGGAAGGAGAACCCGGAGTGGGCAAGGAGGAAGGCGCAGGAGTTTAGGGAGAGGTCCGCTAAATTCCTTGAGCGCACCGCTGCTCTCAAGGAACTTATTACCAAGACTCCTGCGCCGGCTGCGATTGCTGTACCTCCCGCTCCGGGGGACGATTTAAGCGCGCCTTCTTGAAAGGTTCGAGGAGCGGGTGGTTAGTTGGAGGAGGAATGCGGAGAAGCTGAATGGTCAGCTTCTGGGACAACTGTTTTGAGTTTTTTCTTAACTCCACTCTGTTTTATTATTAGCAAGACACGATCAGAGTTATATTTTTATGCAAGATCAAGACACACACCGCCCAAAAATAAATCTCAAGTGATATCGCGTGCCTAAACCTAAATTTATTCCATTACCGAGCAAAAAAAAAAAGAGATTTCGCAGCAGGGGGTGAAGGTTAGCTTACCCAAGAAACTCCTAACTCAATCATTAAACCCCAGAAGTAAAGCTAAAATCAAAAAGAAGTAAACACCTCCTAACACTTCTCACCAAGCCCACACAAGCATGATGCTACCTATGCTAACAGGTAACGATTTCCACAGGGCAAGAGTATAACTCCGGGGAACTAAGTGGAATGTGTGGCTGTAGCAGCCCCACGACTCTCGCAGGACCTCTCATCCTCACGATATACCCTATATGCATTAATGCACTAGACGAGCATTCGCCAAGGTATCGAGTGAAACTCCTCGATTGGCTCAAGAGGGTTCTCCAGAATTCCCTAGGTGCTAGGAGATGTCGAACAGGGAAGCCACTTATTTGGGGTGCGGTTGGAGGCATCTTGCAGGAAGGGCGGCGATATATGTAACACCCACCGTGAATGATATCATCATGATCCTCCTAGCGAAATTAAAAGACGATGTGATGCCGGACACGCTGGATAAGAGTTTGCTGGAAGAAATTATTTAGAATATTCCGGAAATGGTTTCGGAAATGGTTTCGGAAATGGAAGTAGAGGGCGGGAGTCGCTTATGTGGTGCTGAAAAATTTTGTGTTGAAAGGTATCGCGTCTGGATCCTCGCCCGCTTTCTTAAGCATTGAGACAGAGGCTTAGATCAATGATAAATGACGAGGATTTGAGAGGCGGGGCACGAAGCAACGCGGGCAGGGGCAAAGGCTCTGGGTAGGGAGAAAGAACGACCAGGAACAGCCACCGTGATGTGGATCTCCCATGCGGGGCGGCCTTTGCTCGTGGATGAGATATGTCACGCAACAGCAATCCGGATAGGGTCGAAGATCTCGATAGCGATAACATCCCCGCCATATCGGCCTTGTTAGGCTGTTGTCAAGGACCTGCCACCATGGATAAGGGCCCGCCGACCATTAGGTGTATCCATTTCACCATCCAAGGGCATCGTTGCACACATTCCGAGCTCTTCGACTGAGCTCACCCGGCAGCAGCGGCAACCTGTCTGACAAATCTCAACTTCCCGCACGCCAAGGATCTTTCCGCTCATCCCAACTCGCGAAACACACTCTTCCTTGAATGTCCTTCTTTATATTAGGGAACCCGTATGCGAATGGAGCTCACCGATCGTTCAAACCCATTTGTGCTCCACCTCGTTTGTCACCTCGATAGTCGCATATCTGCTAAATCCCGGTGGAGGTCGATTAATGGGGGGTTGCCCTGGGACAAGTACCGAGGCCATCAGCCATTCCTGCGCTGCACTGTATCACCCACTTCTGCATGCCGATATCGCTAATACACAGGTGAAGACGAATAGAGGAAATGTAGGCAAAAGAGACAGCGCATGTATGACACCACCATATGGGCTACAAGACATGGGCATGAAGAGGTGGTGAGGTTGCTCTTAGGAAAAAAGCAATATTCAATCTGATCAGCAGGATGCGAAGTTTGACCGAACAGCGCACTCATGGGCAGCTAGAGACGGACATGAGGAAGTAGTGAAGTTATTTCTTGGACCGCGATTTGTCGACCACCGTGTTAAATACTTTTGTTTTACACTATAAATCACTGGGGATCTGAGTATGGCTAGTTCGGGCGGTATCATGACTGGGAGAGAGGAGCGGAGATTAAACCGGGTAGGTATTTTGTATTGCTTATGGAAAGGGAAAGAAAGGATATAAAGAAAAAAGAGAAGAAATAAGAACAGAAGGAGAAAAAAGCTAGGCCTAGAAATAGGCGTAGATATAGGCTGGTAACAGAGGCAGTCACTGGGCATCACTCTGAAAATACTAGGGTTGAAAATAATCAATGCGGAGGTAATGATCGGCGGCGAGGGTTTTAGGCACCAGGGTGGAATGGCTTGAGTGGAGACGCAGAGTCTGTATTAAGCAGAGATGAATATCATGATTGATTGTGTTGAGTTTATCCAAAGGAAAGTCTTGAGGAAAATTGTTAACAGGAAGGAATAAAGTGAGGAAAGGACAGGAAGGAAAGAAAAACAGGTGTGAGAAAAGGTTTCATAGAGAGGCGGGCATCTCCCACACTAAGCGCGGCCGTTAAACTGGTATGATATTTCCATCAATGAGCGCAAAACGAATTCCAACAGACAGTTTATATTTAGGCAGCATGCCCTCATTTTCTCAACCCTTCACACGCCTGCGCCATACTCATCAGCACTCACTCGCATTCAAGAAATGACCCGAGGGCGATTATTCTTTCAGTAACAGTCCACGGCAAACATGTTTGGCGCCATTCTCAAGCAACTCATCAGTAGAGGAGGAATCCCGCAACATATATAGTAGGCTTTTCAGAAGGCCAAAACCGAGTTCAGCGGCGAGGTCCCTACTTCCTAATACGATAGATATTGTGAAGGCTCTCATTGTCCATCCCAAATAATATTATACAGCCTATCAGTATAATTGCACTATACGATACACAATCTATCATACAAAACCGCAAACTCCGCCCACAAGCCCACGGCTCGTTTTCTCTAAAACAACGTATCTTCCTATAAAACCGTTAGCCGCTGTCCAAAGATTTTCAGGGACAGTTGAGCAGAAAATACATCTCTAAGGTACTCCCCAACATCGCTCTGCCTAAACGCCGTGATACTAGTAGGATCCAGCCTGCGCACCTCATGGGTCGACCTCGCTGTAACTCCAAATCCCTACAATCGCCACCACTCCAATTAGCCCCCATCATCTATCCTTTGGGCAAAGAGAGCACCATACCAAAGGGGTATCATTCATAGAATAAATCACAACCCCCTGATGCTCAGGCGTATCCTCACTTATCCTCCCAACATGCGCCTTGAGCACATTATTCCCGTACAAAAATGGCATCTCCCCATTTGGCTTCACCCAGACTTTGTACTTTGCGTGCGAGGCGATATGATCCAGCGCCGTGACATGCAGCTTGAACTTGCCCGTCTTTGTAAATTTGCCCAGGCAAGTGCCGAGTGAGAGAAGGTTCGCTTTAGCAACAGAGGTTGCAAGGCGGGCAATTGATTCGCGGACGTAGTAGACTCGGTCTTTTTGGACTCGGAAACAATGAGGGTCAGTAGGACGGTCGATCAGGTGGGTTATGTTTCGGCCGATGTAGTTTGCAAGCTTTTCGAAGAGACGCTCGGTTTCGACATCTGTTAGTGGGCGCATTGTCGGGTTATTTCTTTGTTAGTTCGGGAGTGTATGCTACTAGGTGAATGAGCTCGCGAGTTTGTAAAAAAATTAAAGTGGAAGGTGGTCAATGGTGAGGCTCCGGTTTAGTGGGGCCCTTAGGTAGGGTAACCCAGGCTTGCTGCCCAGTGGGAAAGAAAAAATAATTTGCCAAAGAGACTTTTTTCTGTGCAAGCTCGGTGCCTGGTTTACCTTGCTTTACTTGTTACATTATTTACGAGTGTCAGAAAGACCGACCACAGAAGCTCAACATGGGAGCTAGCAAACGGAAGCAGGAGAAGACTAAATCGGCAACTGCGCATAAAAAGCCAAAAGTTAGTGGGCCCAAAATCAAGAGCAAAAGGAGCAAAAGATGCGTTCCTCCGCTACGAGTCGCCAAGAGTGAGGAGGAAGATGAGGAGGAGGAGAGTGAGGAGGAGGAGAGTGAGGAGGTTGACAACTCCGACGATGAAGAGGACGATGAAGAGGAAAAGTTTGGTGGAATTGAGGACGAAGACCAGGACGGAGGAATGGACCTCGATGACAAGGAGGAGAAATCAAAAAACCCAGACAATGGAACAACAAGTGGATGTGAGCCCAAAAAATATATCCGACTATTCTAAGGGGAGAGCCAGACTAACAAATTACCAGCTTCAAAGTCAAAAGAATCGCACGCAGAACAAAAGCGCCTCGCCGCCGAACGCAAACTCGCAAAACCCCACGGAGAAATCATCACCCGCAGCAAACGCATCTGGGAGCAATTGCGCCGGACAAAGCTCCCACCAGAGGAGCGCAAGAAGCTCATCGCCGAATTGGGCCAGTTGATCAAGGGCCGCGTGAGCGACCTCGTTTTCAAACACGACGCATCAAGAATTGTACAGTCTGCGTTGAAGTATGCGGACAAAACGACCAGGGCGAATATTACCACCGAATTGAAAGGCAGTTATGTCGCTCTGGCACAGAGTAAGTTCCTTTCTGTTTCTGCCTCATCTACGTTTCATCTTACCCTTTCTCCCATCTCCCAACGGCGTCGATTGCAGCGGTACTGATCTGTCGGCGGGATTAAAGGCAGTTACGGAAAGTACCTTGTCGTCAAGATATTGCATTACGGCACCCCCGAAAACAGGAAAATGGTGGTTCAAGAGTTCTATGGACACGTCCGGAAACTCATCAAGCACCGTGAAGCAGCATTAGTGATTGAAGACATATTCCGGGAATATGCAACACCCGAGCAAAAATCAGCGCTATTGCAGGAATTTTATGGCGCGGAGTTTGCCATTTTCAAGGTACAGCATTCACAGGAGTATTAGAAGGAAACATCGGTTGTTGTTAACGTTATTCGTTGATCGCATAGGATGCGAGCGACAAGCTTTCTTTGAAGGAGCTCTTGGAAAAGTCGCCGGAAAAGCGGACTGTTATAATGAAGAGTCTTTTCGACCAGATTAAAGGTGTTATTAAAAAGGGCGCTACCATCTTCACTATCCTACATAAGGCCATGCTGGAATACATGTTGAATATCCGGCCAGGAACAACGGAAGCGACAGAATTCATAGAGCATGTCAAAGAGCATGCCGCAGATATTGCCTTTACCAAAGACGGATCCCAAGTGGTTATTAGATGCATGGCCCTGGGAACCGCAAAAGTGAGTGATATATAATTCCCCCTATATAACAAAAAGTAGACAATCGCACGCACACATATATAGTCATCCTTACAATATTATACATGCTAATGAAGATAAAACTTAGGATCGGAAAGTAATGATCAAAGCCTTAAAGCCAGAGGCAATTTCACTAGCAAGGAACGAGTACGGCTATCTCGTGCTCCTATCAATCTTCGAGACAGTCGATGACACAGTCCTGATAGCAAAGACTCTGCTCCCAGAGTTCCAGAAGCAGCTGCAAAAGCTTGCATGTGACAAGTATGGGCGCACGCCACTCCTGTACCCGTTTTCAGAGCGTCACCCGAGAGTGGTGCCTCGGCCAGCACTTGCAGTTTTGGAAGAGGTAGACAAACTCCGCGAGTCTACTAGGTACGATTTCCTCCCTAAAGCTTTTTTTATTTTTTCTTCACCATTTACCCCACTACCAGTATGGTATTCCGGCGATGCGAACACGAATAATAAGACCCCATGACATATATGTCTCTCGGGGGAAAGGAGAAACTTAGGAAAGAAAAAAATCAAGAGCTGACTAAATGCCTCACGAAAATTCAGCAAGAAGGACCCAGCGACTCGCCAGAGCGAACTTCGAGCCCACTTCTCTCAGCCATTCCTACAATGCATCGGTGAGCACGCAGAAGAGCTAATCCGAGACTCTTTCGGATGCCAATTCATCACGGAGGTCTCACTCGGTGGCACAGGTATGATCACCCATCTATCCGCCCCACCCGCCCAATGGGTACGAATTTCCGAACGTGCAAGATCAAACAAGCTTTTTCCCGGGAAAAATAAGCAAATAATCAACGACCGGCTAACTAAGCCGAAAAAAAAATCAGGCGATAAATCCTCCGTCCTACAAGCCCTCGCCCTTACCGCTGCCGGGGGCCCAAAGGCTGCCGATGACGGCGACGCCCCACACATCGTAAACACAGCTGCGGCCGGGCGGATGTACAAGACACTAGTCACGGGCGGGCACTACTCTTCCAAAGAGAATAAAGTAATAGGTAGGCAAAGTCAACCCCCCCACATCCCCACTTCTCCGCAGGATAAGGAAGGGCAGAGAGAAGAAGAAATCAGGCTAAGTACGAGGCCTCCATAAACAGCAATCACCCCCCCACTAAATTTCCACTCCCTCCTGTGGGAGCGGATCCGCCCTCACATCAATGCCTGGGCAACAGGCACGGGGTCGTTCGTTGTAGTAGCGTTACTTGAAGCTGAGGGATTCCCAGCGAGACAAGAACTTATAGAAGCCCTCAATAGGGAGAAACTACGCAAGGCGGCAGAGGAGGCGGGGAATAAAGGTGCCAATGTCATTGTGGGCATATTAGAGAAAGGGGGTGAAGTAAGTTAACGTGCTGTATCATAGTTAGATTAACTACCAGTGGTGTGTATAAACGGAATAAAAAAGTTATGCTTGTCGAGGGTTTCACGGGGTAATGATCTACCTGACTTTCGGATCTCCGTTCCACACGGGAACATAGTACTAGTATACTACAAGTACGGTAGATCTATACCGTAGCATATGCTACAACAAACGTCCCCACCAACTCCACCGCGCCCTTAACGTCTATACAGTATCCCTTCTCCCATACCTAGTACCACTCAAAGCCCACTCTAGTATGCCTAGACGCCTTACCGGTATGCCTAAGCAGTAGTACCGCACTTCCTATGCCTATAATACCCCATCCCCAAAAGCACCACCACCACCCAAAAGTCTAGTCCAGGCTAAACTAATCAAAAACGCCATGCACTTCCACCCCACCCCACCCCACCACCCTTTCCTCCCATCTACATATTATACCTTTCTCATACTTGTACACGGTGCCTAGGCCTCTTCGGAATCCCCCGATATACAACTACCAGCCAGCCAGCCAGCCAGTCAGTCAGCCAATTCCATACTGTACTGCATTATAAGCACTCTACTGTATATCCAAATATCACAACCACACCCGAAAATCTACACTGTCTACAGTTAAAATATTTAAGTTTGCACAGGAGTGACACCCCGGGGGTAGGGGTATACTTCCCGCCTAAGGCTAGCTAGCTAGCTAACCGCAATGCACAATACGATATACGGCACGACACGATACGATACGAAAGAATAAACCCCAGCCAACCAACCAACCAACCACAGATCAGACCGTAGTAAATACCGAACAGAAACAGAAACAGAAACAAAACAAAACAACCAAAGTAGCACAGTAACTACATGTCTACGACACTTGTACGAGTACTTGTACTCTTCGCGGATATAAAGTATTCAATTCCGCACCTACTCGAGTAGATACGGTTTCATTCACGTTACAGTTACTGCAACGTTATAATTGCACAGTACTACCAAATTTCAAAAGTATCCGGATGCCTTGGCACTGTGGGGCCGAATCGGGTGATGTTCCAGGAAATCTTTAACCCGGGCTCTACCCCAAAAATTACAAACTTCAAACTGCTAAGGATCCTCTTAAACCACATTGGAATTTAATTTGTCTCTATTATTAGATAGAGGATAGGCTGAAGATTCGGAGTGTAGCGTGATATTTTAAATAAATAAACCTTTGAGTAGGTTATGGGGATGTAATGCTCTGGTAGCCGGAGTTTGGACACAGGTTTAAGGCTTCCTCTGGGGGAGTGGGTTAAAAATCTTGGCGCCAGGCCATCCGGATACTTTTGAAATTTGGTAGTACACGGCTGGCTGGCCGGCTGGTTGGATGGATGGGCGGATGGATGGGCGGACTGATGAGTGATAGTTTAAACTCCCTACGGTACGGTACCAAAACAAAACAAAATCTGCAAGCTAGTTCCAGTCCAGCCTAGCCTAGTCTAGTCTAGTTTAGTTTAGTTTAGTTTAGTACTGTAGCGCCCGTTCTACCTTAAACTTAACTTAACTTACCGTAGTTCTAACTTATTCGTCCCTGGTGGCGTCTGTCTGTCCATCCGTCAGGTCCACCACCAACAAAAACTCAAAAAGCCAAGCGAAGTCAGACATCAAAAAAAAAGAAAAAAAGAAAGAAAGAAAAAAAAAGGGAATTTAAATTATCACTCCACATCATTCCACCACCGTAGCAAGCAACACACACACACACACACACACACACACGGCGACAACTTTATTTATTCATCAATTCAAGCGAACCCCGTAACTGCAGGCAGAGTCGTGATTGATTGATTGATTTATTGATTGATCGACCTTAGGTGCGCCTATCGTATGTACGAGTAGGTATAGGTAGGTATGATAGGTAGGAAACTTGATTAATAATAATAATGATATTATATAAAATAAAAAAAGGATGAAAGAAAAAAAATTTTGTACTGTACGTACATGCAAGTACAACGCAGTCACCGTATTCATCGGTACGTACGATAGAGTACCGATATACGGTGCATACTGCACAGGGCAAAAGAGGTAATAATTAATCATCACGGGTGCAGGTACAGCTACAGCTACAGCAACAGCTCAGCTATGGTTTTTACAGTTGCAGTAGAGGTAGAGAAATATATGATATAATATGGGCGTTGTATAATACTGTACTAGTACTAGTACGTGTACTGTACCCAAAAGTCTACTTGACTTATGGTAGTGTAATTGGTGAGTTGATGAATAAAAATAAAAACAAAAAGTAATTCAGGTACATACAGTGCTGTATACACAGCAAAACAAACAAACAAAAGGTTCAAAACACTTACTATAGATGTATTGTAGTATGATATAATAATAATATTATAATAATAGCTATAACTTGGCACAGTACGGTACTGCGCTGTATATCATAACAGAAGGCATTTTCCCAATTCCACAATAGCTTTTTTTCTTCCATATCAATCTCAGCCTCCCTTCCATTCTATTATATTACCGGTATTATTATTATTACAATCACAACTATCATACCTGTGGGGTTACTGAGGCTGGAAATTACACTTACCGCTGGTACATTCCATTTCATCCCATCAAAAAAAAAAAAAAAAGCAAATTCTACTTCTACACCCTTTCCCCCTTTCCCTCTCCTCGTGGAGTACCGGTACAGTGTTGTACTTCCGTACCAGTATACGGTAGGTACTTGCTCAATCAGCACTCAACCACTCATTCATCCACCAAAAGTGCAGAAACACACCAATCACATTCGAACCCGTCCATCCATCAGGTCTCCCCAAGCCCAAGCACAAGTATTGTACCTACAGCGCAATAAGCTCACCTTACCGTTATGCTAGATAGAAGGGAAGAAAAAAAAGAAAGAAAGAAAGAAAGAAACAAATAAAAATGACAAGAACCCTCTTCGATACGATACGATAAGGATATAGTGCTAGTGCACGGCAGTACTGGTAATGAATAAGAATCATCTTGGAAAAATAGCTCTGGGCTCGCCGTTCATATACGAGTACAGAGCACCGCAACGCACGTAACTTACGGCACTTGCAGCAGGACACAGTTCGGCGTGATACAATTATGTATGTAGGTGCTATGGTGTAGTACCAGTGCTCGAGTGCACAACACAATTTCTGCCCCGTTTTTTATTTAGGAAATTCCCGTTTGCACTTGCGAATAACAGCAATCGCAGCGACGATGCTGTGGGGTGCTAGAGACAAACAGCCTGTATCCCTACCGCTGATCCCTCGCCCTTCTTCTTGAACCCGTTCAAGCCGGTTCGGCTCAGCTCACTCAACTATTTTTCAAAAAAAAAAATAGAAAAGAAATAAAGAAAGAAAGGCGAACGACTAAGAAGAGAATGAGAATCGAGTCAGAGCTAAGATTTTTTTTTTTTTTTGCTTTGTTTCCACCCCTTGTTGCTATTGTTTCTCTTTGCTAGCCAGCTATTATAATCAGTTGGATAGACGCGTGGTATCGTAATATTAAAGTTGGCCCGTATTCGAATACGGTGGCGGACCAACGTACAGATAGAAGAATTAAACGAGAAGGAAATGGAAGAAGAAAAAAAGAAAAGTGAAATCATAATAAAACCCGCTCAACTTTTTTCCTTTGAATAAAACTGGCCAGGTTGTGTCGGGCCTAATGATCCTCCCTAATTCTCTGGTGTTGCCGGATCCCGCATTAATTAGGAAGAACCCAAAAGGTGTTCATCGAAATCCAATAGCATTGCGGTCATGAAAGTGTAAAAAAGAAACGAACGCCGTTAGTGCAAATGAGAGTAAGAAACGAATAATAAGCGAAACAAAATGCAAAAAACCCAACCGTCCAAAATAGATGCAAACCGTCCTCCTTCTTCGCGCACTACCGTTGGGCCTCCAGGTCAACGTCCATATCTGAGCTCCGGGACGGGCTGCTCCGGCTCTTCCTGTTCTTCTTCTGCAACTTTTTAGGTTTTTGTTTGGGTGGTTCTGAATCGGACGAGAGATCCGCCGGCACTTTGGATTTTGGCGTGGCCGGACCGGATTGATCAGTCGCATCCTTGTCGTCATTGCTCCCTGGCTTGGATAGCCAGGGGCCATCAAACATTGGCGTATCGCTCACGCCAGACGCTGGATCAGATGACGATCTTGTCCGCTCGTGTCTCCTTGGTGATCCGACTGTGACAGCAGGTGCAGGAAACTGAAGGCCATCGACCCCTGGCGCCGCTGGCGGCATCGCAATATCCAAGGCATATACTCTATCCGAAGCCGTCGGGGAATAATATGGAGATTCAGTTACAGTGCCACCTGCAATCTGTGAATTCCTCAGTGTATCGCGCCGGCGAGGGAGAAGCTGCCCGACCTCAGCTGCGTGGGACAAACGGTGTTCATGAAGGAGAGAAAGATCCCCTTGCACACCCTCAGGCAGTGGCTGGGAAACTCGATGCATTGTTGGTAGTATCGGCGTAGAGTAGGTCGAAACTAGGCGCGGCCGTGTGGCTCCAGCCATACCCTCCACACTAGAGTCAGATGCACGAGACGATCCCTCCGATATCTCATTCTCATCGACGGACGGGAGTGCTGGAGATCCTGGACCCTCCGGAGGGCTGGGGGTCCTGCTAGGGGTCCGACGGTGCCGCGACCCAGTGCTCCTACGGTGTTCAGACGCCGGCGAAGTAGTTCTGCCTTCTAACTTTGCTAAAGTATCTGGTATTGTAGTAGACTTCGTAGGTGTACCACGAGCCGCATCAAAGTATCCTCCATCAACACCTTCCGGAAGCGACCCTCTGCCCAATTTTTCAGATGAGGATACGCGAGTAAGAGGCGGAGTCGGTGTAGCAGTTGAAGCAACTGAAGAAGCACTTGAACGGAGAGACGAAGCCCCGGAGTGACCTTGATGTATTGGCGACGGCATCGATAGATAGGGACTGGGCTGGTGTACCATTGGTCCTCCTCGTCCCATCTGTTTCATTGGAGGGGGCGTTCCATAGTAACCCTGTGCTGAACTCGGACTTGGAGGGCATTGCCCGCGCGATTTCATGCTGTCAGCGTCGGATGCCACGAGAGTAACCTGACTTGGATTGTAGCTGGCCCTAGTTGGCGTAGGAGGCCGTGATATTACAACGCCTTCAACCTCAATGCCTGCCTCGATGGCTCTGATACCAAATGGAACATCGTCGGACGTAAGATTAATCACTTGGCGACTCTCTCGCATGTTCTCCAAGTGCCACTTCCTTGCTTCGGCCCTCTTCGCGAACTTCTTTACTCGAAGTTTGGTATAGACCATCTTGCTAACACCAGCAACCAACACAATAACCTATAGGAAACGTCAAATTAGTATCGCCACAAACCGGGACAACACCACACATGATCCTACCATTCCACCAGCCAAGAGCTAGAACATCAATATTTGTTAGCCTGTGAATACACTAATCCTCAGCTCTGGGTGCACATACCAGCAACATCTTCTCCCACAACTTCATACCATCCCAGAAACTCATCTTGACAACTTCTAATTGCCCTCGGGCAATAGGCTAGCAAAAGAAACGACTTCCGAGGTCGGCTCGAATACCGAAGACCGGGAAACGAGGAATTGGCCCGTCCTCAAGGGTTTCCAGCGAATGGACAGATTTCCGACACAATTAAGACTTAGAAGCAAACAATTCTCAATGCGATGGATTTTCGCAGACGCTGAGATAAGCCTCAACAACCTATAAAGGAGTAGAGCTATCGAACAGCGGAAGGGAAGTTGCAGGATATGGGGCTCCTAGGGAACAATTTAGTGTCAGCAGGAGACATGTGCAGGACAAAAAAGTATAACTATTAAATTGCAACTGCATATAAAGAAGGACGGATGAAGCAAAGCACACATACTTTACTATATTATGCTGTAACAGTAAAATTACAGTTTATTAATCTCGGCTGTAGCGACTGTAAGGAGATGGATGATAAACGATGGTGATGGGTCGCAATTGTCGAACAACGAGTGCAGTGGACGAAGCGATTGATTCCACAGTTCGGTAAGAGGTGGAGATTAGAAGAAGAAGAAAAAAGAGAGAAAGAGAGGGAGAGATGGGGGTTGAAGAGGGATTGGGGGGGGGGGGGGGTGGAGAACGAGCGAGGGGGAGGGTTAAAGAGAAAGAGACGGGTGAGGTGGTACACTGCTCTCTACCGGTACCGGTAGTAGAGGAAATTGAGGAATCAGCAACGAAGGGCAGGCCTGAGCAAGGGACAACGACAGACACAGGGTTGACGACTTTTGAACGATGGATAGCGTGGGATTTAATAATACAGAAGCGAAGCGATTGGTATTGCAGGCCGGAAGTTACCTTGTTCGTGCTGGCTGTGTCTCTGATCTAGATTTTTGGTTAATCTGTAGGCCCAACACGGCTGGATGGTTTGCCCCTCTGTGACACCTTCAACGAGACCCAGTCTTTTTCTCTCTTTTCCCACCTTCTCTCCTACCCCTGCAAAGCCTCTCGGACTCGTCTATGGTTGTCTTCGGCTCTGCAAGATCTGGTCCGGAAGGCAAAGGCAATTGTCTTACTACTAGCTGCGTAATAACTTTATTGAGGGCTGAAGTCTTGGTGGGATAAGTTGATGCGATTCATGATCTTTGCCCCGACTTCATATGAAGGCGCCGAAAGTGTTGGCAAACAGAGCGAGACCCCAAGCGAAGCAGGAAGCAAGCGAAATGCGTGATAGTGATGCACGATGAGATCTTGAGTCAAGAAGAGTAAACCCTACCCCAAAGACGAAAATCGGGGGAAAAAGAAGGGTATGGGAAGCGCTCCGTTGAAGTTTATGTACTGCAGATATTGCACGCTGGGTTATCTATTTCCTAAGTTCTGGTACAGGCAACTATGATATATGAAAACATAGAGTCATAGAAGCTGGAAGGATAAGGTATTAACTTAGGATGATACAAGTACCTTCTGTAACAGAAAGAGTATCGAGTGATAGTATTCGGAAATCAATGCCGTGTATTAGAGTATCAATGTATCATACTCAACCCAAATACTTCCTCGTCTCACCCCCCTTCTCCGAGGCGCTCAAATGAAGAAGAAGAAAAAGAAAAGAAAAAAGAAAAGAAAAAAGAAAAAAAGAGTAATCAAAACCTTGCTGTAATGTGTATGCATTGTACCTTTCGGCTTCCTTAGCACTCATACCAACTACCGGGGCAAATTGACAACAAAGAACATTCTCGTCCTGGGTGCCTACCGGTACTCTATATTGGGTGGGTAAGGGTCAGTTGGTTTGAATAGGCACTTGCAAAGTATGCACCATTTTGTGGCATCATAAGCAGCACAGCACGGGGGTTGTACGTGATCTGACCTGAGTGAATGGGGCTACCCAACACCACCAAGTTTAAGGGAAGACGATTTGGGGCGGATACAGAGGGAGAGGGGGGAAAGGAGGGGGGAAAGGAAAGTGTCCCCAGGGTTCAGATGAACGAAAGGAAGCCCTTGCGGGGAGCAGCATGAAAACATTGTTCTTTGCATGCTTTGTACGGCAAGACAAGGGAAAGGGAGGCCGGAAGGAACGAGTACGGTACCCAGCCCGAGGGAACGTGTATCCTCACTGCGCTGGTATCGGTACAAGTACTCAAGTACAAGGCTTAAACTGGGGACAGCAGCTGGGATCATGCTGTAACCCATAAGGGGATAGAAATCATCCGGAATGGAAAGGTAGGAGATACTCGTAGATATATAAATCGGGGGGATTTTCGCAGCGAGAAAGGGAGGGAAAAAAGAAAAGAAAAAAATAATGCACGCACGAAGTGCAGCGTGCAGTGCAAGTACCAAGTCGCACAAGAGGAATATTTGGGGCTCTTGATTTTAAAAAGCCGAGCTAGGCTATAAATGGATACTATATTAGGGGAGTAAGGTCCGAGAGGGAACAGAAAGTACTGTAGCAAGCGGTCTACTGGCGGATCATTGGAGTACGGTACCGGCATGAATTCTCCTCGCCGGCCATGGGGGGTCGGCAAGCCCCTGATCACCAGAAGGTTAATTTTGCGTGAAAAGGTGAGCTTTTCTGTGGTTTTCTATAGGTGAGCAGGTGCGATATAGTTGCGGGGAAGGACCTTTGCTGTAGCAAAAGATTCCTGTGCAACATAAAAGGGGTTTTTCCAAAAGGGGATTAGGTACTATCGGAACCGGCACCGGCACAGCACACTTCAAGGTTGCTTTGTCCTCTGTCAAGCGAGTGCCCAAACAAAGGGATTCTTACTCTACTCGAGTACGGTAATGATGATAAGCATTTTAAAGTCCGGCCTTCTCCCCTTCACGAGCCAATGGCATGGTCGAAGCCACTTGGGGAAATTTTTTGACCCGCTTCACCCGGGCTGCAATGTCCGGTCTGTCCATGGGCCACTATGTGCGTGTTTATAATCATGTCATCATCATCATCATCATCATTCGACACTGGCTCTCGAAGTGGTAGTGGTATGAGGAGGAGGAGGAGGGAGCGGTCAAAAAGAACTTTCACCTACAAAAATTTATCTCTCGGATCGAAAGGTCAGCTTCTACAAATAGCAGCATGGGCATCCTCTCGAGAATTTTGCAGTTGAATAATAGGGTAGCCATTGGTGCCTGAAGAACCAAGGGAAAGGTTTGCACCTAAGTTTTTCGATCAGACAAGGCTAACCCGGGAAATCCTTAACTTATTGCACAACAAAGCACTGGTGCACAGTGTGAGACCAGGAAAGCCGGAACGAAAGAAAAAAACAAAAAGGTAGAAAATTACAGGGTAACTTAGCATAATATTATTTCTTTGATTCTAAAAAAATCACCAATAAGAAAAACCCGCAAGTTTTTTCTCTTCCCTTCGACCGTACCGTATTCCCTTCCCTTTTTTATACAGGTACTCGCGGTCGAGTCGACGTCGTGCGCTGTGGCAACCTAAGCCATCCCCCAGCCAGCCGGAGAGCAGAAAATATTTAACCTATCCTTTTGCGTGGTTGGCCTATCGATCAATTTCTGCTCCGAGATGCGCGACTTCAACTCGGCCACGCGAGTACTTTGGAGCACCGGTTCTCGTATTTGAACGTTACTGGGACACTGTACTCGTACTCGTACTTGCAGTACCGGCGCTCGAGTACCGTACGGTACTGGCTGAATCATGAAGTGAGTCTGGTGCACAGTAATTGGATGATTCACTGGTGGCGAACAAGGCTACAGTGGAACTGCTTTCAGAACGTGGGCTTACTTGGCCAAGATCGTCTCTGGCCAACAGGATCTCAGCGCAGTAGAAAAGGGCCATCTCTTCCACCTCTACAAATAGGATAAAGACAGCCAAGCAATTTGACTCCCGTCCCACCCAAAACCTTTTTTTAACTAACAAACCAAACACACCCTTGATTGCTCTGATCCGAGTGGTTCCAGCCTCGAAGGCACGGCCGTTGCTTGGGGACCACTGGACACAAATGACGAAATGCTCTCGCTTTCCCCCCTGCCAAAGCCACAGGGGTGTTCTCTTCCTCTTCCCTTCTTCTTCACTTCCTCGGCTTCGATTCATCGAGTGCGGCTAGTTGCACCCAGACCATTGCACGAGCTGGACTCGTTTCAACCTTTCTTTGGGAAACAACACCGGTACTTGTACGGGTGACCGCGTCCAACGACTTCAAGATATTTTGAGATACCGGTATTGGGCACCGGAACATAAGATTTTAGCCTCGTAGCGAGGCAAAGACCTTATCCATCCTGCTTATTCTGACTATGTGATTTTTTCGTTTCTTTCATTTCCCCCTCTGCCATGTATTTCCCTTTTCTTTTTTTTTTCCCCCTTTATTCTTCCTTTTTTCTTTCCTTCTAGTAGTAAGGCACGGTCCCGTACCCCATAACTCTTTGCGGTGCGCAAGTTCGCGATGTTGGGGTGCACATATGGCGATGATGTGCTTTTTTGACGAGCCCCCAGCCGTGTCTGACATGTCCGAGAACGGGTTAGTAGAAAATTGAGACGCCTCAATGGCGATGTTGCAGATACGCGTGTGTTGTTTTTCGACTGAGCGTCTCTGGAATCTAGCACGATGCGCAACATTTACAGCTGCTCGGGTGCTTGGTGGTGGCGTTCAATTGAGGCTGTATGCAATTACTTTTTGGAGGGATCCAACAGAAGATGAAAAGTAAATCATTCGATGCTGAGTTGTACTCTGTAATTCCTTTTTCTGAAAGTCTGAGTTCGTTCTTTCCTCTACTTGTATGCATCGGCTGGAGGTGAAATGAGTGGCTGCGTGGCTGCTGAATGGTCAGTCCAAACCGGTACTATGCATTGTGATCTCACTACTAGATTGGGAAGAGGGAGAGAGAGAGAGAGGGAGAGAAAGAGAAGGGCTAGAGAATATTTTATAGCCGGGGGATAATGGTACGTGCGCCGCGCATAAGGTGTCGACTTCCTGGGTCGCCTAGGGTAGTGCGGCAGCGAAGGCACTTGTACCATCGCTTTACTCTTGGGGGGCCCTCGGCCTTCCGTTGAGTTGCTATGCCACGATAATAATATTATGATGAGTGAAGTACTAGTATCGTAGGGTACTCGCACAAAATAATGAGGCTTAAACTTTAAAAGTTTTTTCTCCCACAGGTACTATAATTATGGTACACAGTGCCGGTGCCGTTACTTGTACTGAAAACAGTCTATGGGGGTTGCAGAAGATCACCATTGCAAGGTCTTGGCGCCACAGCGACTGAGCGGTTGCAAATGTGAGGAAAAAAAAAAAAAAAAAAAAGAGAGAGAGAGACGGAAAAGAGCCTGGCGGGCGATTCGGACCCTCCGGTTTCCGTCCCTCCCTCCGCATACAATCCATGTAAAATTCGTGGCGACTCTCATCCTGGCTGTCATTCCCCGGTGATACCTCTACCTTTACCTAAATACCGTAAAAATTGGGAAGATCCAGAATACGCTAGCATGGGTAAGAAAGTGCGGCTGGAAGAGAAGTTGCTTCAACTAGTAATAATATTTCGCATGATCGCCACACAAGCACAGAATTTCTTC
>Ga0307507_10002284_pt1 | contig 40848 bp, 13 predicted proteins | sample 7_EM_MG_FD_207223 | JGI IMG/M metagenome (GOLD analysis project Ga0307507, IMG submission 207223) | Populus trichocarpa ectomycorrhiza microbial communities from riparian zone in the Pacific Northwest, United States - 7_EM | ecosystem: Host-associated > Plants > Roots > Unclassified | place... | reverse complement strand
TGCGGCGCTAGGGCCCAGGCCCATATAGAGGAGGAAGGGAGACGCGCAAGAGGCCAGCAAAGACAACAGCAAGGGAGAGAAAGGAGCCAAAGTAGAGCACGAAAGAGTACTGGAAAACCATCTACCGTAACACAATACTGGTTGGACCGACGCTGGAGAGACGAATGGGAGTCGAAGGTACAGAGGCAGACTCAGGCAAGGGGAACCCAAGCCGTAGCATAGGTAACGCTATGGGGGGTAAATACCCAAGGGCTCCAAGAGGGCCTAACAAAGGCAGAAAATATAATGGCAACACTCTTAAGGACAGGAATAATAGGACTAAAAGATTGGCTTCACTAGGTGGGTGTCCCAGTAGGTAGCCCAAGGTGCGAATGTGGCTAGCTAAGACAGACACCAAAACACGTAATACTATTATGCCCCTTACGCACCGGCCAAGAAGCAATGCTCTCAGCAGCTGGCACAGAAAACTATAATACACTGCTCTCAACACAGAAAGGCCTCAAGGCGGCTACCCGGTGGCTTATTGGCCAAAATGTGCTAGACCAGTTCCGGGTTGCAAAGGAAATAGCAATGGAAAGCAAAGGGGCGAGTAACAGGCGCCCCCTAATAACTCTACAGGAGTAGAGTACAGTGTGTGATACTAGCGCGTCCGTAGGTTTGTTACGGCAGCAGTGGTTCCCAAGGAGGTCAAAAAGTAAGGTAGTAGAGCACCACTGGTGACTCGCAGGCGACTCGCAAGCGAGCCCCAAAAGGCGGGGAGACGGATTATGGGGTTTTCTCAAATAGAGTTTTCTCCCCATATATATATAAGGAGTAGTCCGCGTGGGCCCAACAGGGATCCAAATCGGACGTTAAGCAATGAATAATAATAATTTATAATCTCTATTTAACCGTCTATCTAGGAGTAGTATACTATAGAAAGCTTTAGCTTAATACCTAAGATCTGGGTAAACTTATTCCAGAAAGCTAATATAAATTACAGCCTATAATTGGATATAATAGTATCTAGTAGTCCGTAAATTTAGTAGACATAATAGATATACAGTTAGGCCGCCTCTTTAGTATTAATATTCTTATAACAAGGGATTAAAAACAGGCACTTGCTAAAGCGGTTAACTATAACTATAGCTATATTATATCCACTATGGTTAGTAGATAGCTTGTAGAAATATATAGAGATATGCTATTAGGGGCGCTCTAGTATTAGGAGTGGTTTTAATAGTCCTAGGGTTTTATCTCGTGGGATTATAGATCTACGGCAGCTGTCGTAGTTCTATATATAATAGTTAATATCTATAACCATTCCGGGCCAGTAGTAGTAGTAGTTGCCAATAATCCTATAGGTCTTATTTTTTCTAGGGTAGGCCGTAAAGACCTAGGTATATGCTTTGGCAATAAGCTAAGTCTATAAGTTCTGTTTCTTTACTACTACTAGCCATTCCTAATACTTAAGTAATCCATTTTTAAGGGACTATAGGCTAGTAGCGTCCTTTACCTTTTTATAGTACTTCTATAGAGAAGGGGCCATTTAATTCGCTTACAGTAGCTTATTAATAAGGGTAAGTTCTATAGTATTAATAGGGTATATCTTAGCCTTTATAGGGTCTGTATTTAGTTCTACCTATATTTAGGGATTAAGGTACTCTAGTTATAGCAGCATCTAGGTCTATAATGTAATCTTTACAGCTATCTGGTTATCTAGGTCTTATTTACGCCTTATAAGGGCATCTATATAGTTAGTTACGCCTAGTCTATATATAATTAGGAAGTGGAACTAAGATAGGATATCTACCTAGCATACCTACCAGGCTATAAAGGCCTTTATTATTATAAAGTATTCTAAGGCCTTATAATCTAAAACCACCTTAATAGGCTTAGGGGTCCCTTTTAGCTATATATGCCAGTACTAAAAGCTAGAGATAATAGCCAGCATTTCTTTATTATAGATGTGGTAGTTTAGCTTAGCATCTATTATAGTCTTTAAATAGTATATAATAGGGTGCTATTCTCCATCCGGTTGCTTCTAGGAAAAGACACTAGCTATTACGCCGTTTAAGGTATTAGTTTCTAGCATTAAGGGCCGTTTTAGGTTAAAGTGGGCAAGTAGGGGAGCCGATACTAGCCGTTTTTTAAGCTTATTAAAGGCCTACCTATATATAGCGTTAAAGTAGAAGAGCTGGTCTTTCCTAGTAAGACAGTTAAGGGGCTAGGTAATCCTGCTATAGTTCTTAATAAAGTATTAGTAGAAGTTACAGAAACCTAAAAATAATTATACCCCCTTTACGGTCTATAGGGGTATCTACTAGTTAATTATAGCCGTTTTTTCTGGGTCTGCCTTAATTCCGTCCATACTAATAATAAACCCTAGGTACTTAGTGCGCTTAACACTAAATTCTAACTTCTTAATATTGGCCTGGAGACCAGCTTTATAGAGCCATTATAGAACTTTATAGATATGCTCCTTATATTCCAGTTTATTTTTAGAGTAAATTATAATATTATCTAGGTAGGCTGTATAGAAGTTATTAAAGTAGTTAAAGAGTACGTTATTTATATACCATTGGTATATAGCTAGTCCGTTAGTCAGTCCAAAAGGTAGTACTTTATATTTATATAATCTATAGTAGGTCTAAAATATAGTAAAATCCTTAGATCTAGGGTCTATCCTAATTTAGTAAAAGGCCTAGCGGATATTAAGCTTTATAAAAATCTTAGCCTTACTTATATGGGCCAGTATTTCTTTAAGTAAGGGTAGTGGATATTAATCTTTGCGGGTTATCTAGTTTAGTTTATAGTAGTTAATATAGAAATAGAGTCCACTATTTAGCTTTTTTATAAAGAGGATAGGTAAGGTAAAGGGGACTTAGCTAGGCTTAATAAAGCCCTTATTAAGGTTATTAATAATATACTGCTTAGTGGCCTATAGCTTATTAGTAGATTACTAGCAGAGGGGGCTATAACTAAGGGTATTTTCTTTATTAGGCTTAATCTTAATCTTATAGTTATATAGTTAGTAAGGCAGGAGTATATTAGATACTGCCTTGGAGAATATATCCTTAAATTCCTAGTATTAGCAGAGTAGTTTCTGTTCTACTAGCTCCTTATCTATAAGCTTACTTTTCCTACTAAGCTGGTTATAGGCTAGGGCTTTCTTATCTTTAATTATCCAATTAATTTTATATAAGCTAGTTATAAAGGCAACAGTGTTAGGCCGTTTTAAGTTCTGGTAGAACCCTATAGCACTAATATAGCAGATATTAACTAGTAGGAGGTTTATAGGTTTCTTTATAGACGTTCTATAGACTATATTTTGCGGTAGAGGGTTTACAACCCTCCTTAGCTCCTATTCCATTTTCTATAAGTTATTCTTTTAGTCTATATATTTAGTACAGCGTCTAATATTCCTTGCTGTTCTTTATAGCTATATAGGGCCTAAGCCAGCTAGCTTATTACTGACTTCCTAGGTTTTTAATGCCGGTAGTATAATATTGGTAGTCTGGGGGCGGTGTAGTATATAGACCTATTGCGAATTAAGCTGTATATCTTTCTTAAAGGCCTAGTTCCTATATATAGCATTAGCCTAGTAAACGGTATCTATCTATAGCCGTATAAGATTTTCCATTATAATACTAATTTTCTTTATAAAAGAAGGTATTAGGGGTAGGGTTTTAGGCTAGACAAGCCGTCTACTCCATATATTAAGCTGTAAGCCTAAATAGGCTAGCCATTTTTTTTAAGATTATATTATAGCTTCCTAGGTCCATAATAAGAAAGGGGACGTTATACTACCTTTATCTATCTACATGGAGGTAAATCCGTAAGATAGTTATAATAGGTAGTCCTATCTATCTATTATACCCGCAAATAGGAATTGGTTTAGGTAGTTCCTTAAGGGGTACATTTAAAAAGTTAGCCAGCTTTATAGCATACTGTATATCTATTAAGGTAAAGGCATTTACTTCAGAGTTAGCTAAAGTAGAGGTTAAAACTTAATATCTATTACGGAATAAAGTATAAGGGATAGTACAGCTTTTTCTACTAACTAGCTAACCCAGATTAATATATAATATATTAATTCCTTTTAACCCTAGAGAGGAGTCTTACTCTAGGGTTCCTTTTTTTCTAACTCTATACTATCCTTCTAAATTAATAGGACCTTATTTGTCTTTACTGCTATTAGGCAGTCTTTTATAAAGTAGTCTTTTTAGCTATATAAGAGGTAGGCTCCTTAATTGCTAAGGGCCTATCTATAGGGGTTGCTATATATAGGTTAAGTATTTACTAGACCCATAGTGGGGCTAGCTGTATAGCTAGCCGCTAGGTTAATGGCAGGTAGTATAGTTAGTGCTATAGGGGTCGCAGATCTTACTAGGGCGCTATAGCCTATTTTTATAGTGCTTATATTTTAGTTAGCAGAGCTTCTAGTTTTATACTGCTTAGTATATACCTTAATTTAGCAAAGGCCCTAGTTAATAGCTAGACACTAGTCTATAAGTTCCTTTAGCGTCTATATAGTAGTATAAACTAGTAGCGCGGCGCGCTGTAGGTCTAGGGTAAGCTTATTAAAGAGGTCTGGCATTAAATCTTCCTAGGGGATTTAAGCCTATTTAGCTAGGTATAGAAAGTGGGTTTAGAAAACCAAGAAGGTCTTTATTGTTTTTATATTAAGGGCTTTATAGTTAAGGTAGGTGTTCTATATTTTAAAGGGGTCCTTATAAATAGAAGACAGGTAGTTAATTATCTCTTCTTTAGAGAGGAAGGGGTCTGCCAAGTCCTGGGTATATTATAGACGTAAATACGTCTGTACGTCCCCGCTAGTACGGCCAAAGACATAGGCTATTTTAGCTTAGGTAGTAGGGAAGTAGTCCGTATTAACTTTAAGCTTATCTTATAGTTAAAGTTTCCAATTATTAAATATAGGGTTAGTTCCGTCTATAAGCAACAGGGGGTCCACAACCTTTACGGACTATAACAATGCTAATACTATATATTAGGCTAGGGCCTTAAGGACTATAGCAAGTCTCTAAGTATCTAATAACTCCTTACTGGGTGCAGAGGTGTTTTTAGTTTTAAGCAGCTTTTAAAGCCGTTTAATTTCGGCATTAGCTGCTATAAGCTCTTCCTAGGGGGTTAAAACGGCAACTATTTTACCATTAGAGGTATTTGTGGGTCCTATAGCGGCTTTACCAGCTACTATATTTCTTAGCATAGTAGTAAGGATATTAGGTAATTTCCGGTGTTTATTTATTTCCTAGGAGTTCTAGTTTATACGTATTTTATTCTTAAGTTTCGCGTTCTATTTATATTCTTTTAGTTCTTAGGGGTCTATCCTGTCCTTATGGTCCTAGTAATATCCTTAGGGTCCTATTCTATGTCCTTGTCCTATTTATAGCCTTATAAATATATTTAAGTTCCTTCTTAGGAAAGAAGAGTAGTAATAAGCTTTAGATAATATTAGCAACTTAGTTAATTAAGGCACGAGCACGGCAAGAAGGTCGCGCAAGCCTATATAAATGGATTGTCTATAAACAAGGATCTAAAGCTAGAGAAAGGAAAGGGGAAGAACAGAAGTACTGCTTAAAGCTATATACAATAGCAATTTGCCAGTACTGTAACATTTATAGTATAATATATTTTTTTAATATAATTTATTGCAATTACAATCTATAACAAAAATATAATTAAAAAATAATTTTATTTATATTTTTATATAATTTTTTTTTAAAAAAATAATTTAATATAACGTAGGTGATAGGGTTATAACGGTTAGTATAGTTACGATGGTTCCTAATAAATTTCGTCTATACGCATATTTATTATTTCAAACCGTTATAACTATGCCGACCGTCATAACCCTATCACCTACATTAACTTAATATAATTATTAAAAATTAGAAAAGAATTAAAAAGAATTGTTTTTATAATTTTAATAATTTATTAATATAAAAGTTAAATAATTTATTAATTTAATATTTTATTATAAAAATGATTTCAAATAAAAATTCATATATAATAATAATAATTCATTGCTTAACGTCCAATTTGGTTCCCTATTGGGCCCACGTAGACTACTCCTTATTTACATATAGGGAGAAAACTCAACTTAAAAAAGACTTAACTTAAGAAAACCCCGTAATCCATCTCCCTGCCTTTTAGGACTCGCCTATTTAGCGCCTACAAGTCACTAGTGGTACTCTACTACCTTACTTTTTAACCTCCTTGGGAACCACTGCTGCCGTAACAAGCCTACGGACGCGCTAGTATCGCAAACTTTACTCTACTACTATAGAGTTATTAGGGGACGCCTACTACTCGCCCCTTTACCTTCTATTACTATTTCCTTTACAACCCGGAACTAGTCTAGTACATTTTAGCTAATAAGCCACTAGGTAACCGCTTTAAGACCTTTTTATATTAAGAGTAGTGTATTATAGTTCTCTATGCTAGCTACTAAGAGCATTGCTTCTTAGCTAGTGCGTAAGGGGCATAATAGTATTATATATTTTAGTGTCTATCTTGGCTAGCTATATTCGCATCTTAGGCTACCTACTAGGACACCCACCTAGTAAAGCCAATCTTTTAGTCCTATTATTCCTATTCTTAAGAGTGTTGCTATTATATTTTCTGCCTTTATTACGCCTTTTTGGAGCCCTTAAGTATTTACCCCCTATAGCGTTAACTATGCTACGGCTTAGGTTTCTTTTGCCTAGGTTAGCCTCTGTACCTTTAACTCCTATACGCCTCTCCAGTGTTGGTCCAACTAGTATTATATTGCAGTAGATGGTTTCCTAGTACTCTTTTATACTTTACTTTAGCTCCTTTCTCTCTCTTACTATTATTTTTATTAGCCTTTTACGTATCTCTATTTCTCCTCTATATAGGCCTGGGCCCTAACACAGCACTATTCTTCTTCTACTTTCTCTACCTATTTCTCTAATATCTCTTCCTTACTTTAGGGTATTTGGTTTACTCTCCTATAGGGCACCCTAGGGCCCCTCTATAGTTTATTTAGGCGTATCTTAATATACTTTATAACATTAGAGTTGCGCTTTTTTTACACCCTTTATATTACCGCAGCTTTAATATATAATTATAGGGGGGGGATATTAGCTTCCTTCTTAAGTAGTACTATAGCCGTTCGCTTATACCCGCCTATTATACTCTAGAGGCAGGCTATTTAGACCTTTTAGAGTAGTTTAAGGAGTAATTTAGGAGGCCTTTTTTAGTTTCTCCTATTGCCTTAAATAGGGTGTTAGTAGCTTTGCCCTTAATCTTATTAACTATTCTTAACTTAAAGATACGGACTTTATTAAACTTAGTAGGGTTATACTTCTTAAATTTAAAAACTCCTCTTGTAATAAGACTATTAATCTCTTACTTATTAGATGCTTAGAAAGGAGCTCCTAGAGTTATAATACAACTTTCCTTTCAGAGTTATTTTACAAGCTTAAAGTTAGCCTTCTCCTTAGCTGTTATAAAGGCCATTAATAACTCAACTCCATTCTTAATAGCGGTAACGAATTGCTTTTTAAAATTAATAAGGTATTAGCAATTTCGTAATCCCTTCAGGCAACCTCTATCGCGTCGTGGTTGCGGTATATCTACTATAATTATATTAGGATCATAGTCGCCTTCTAGAGCACATTAATTATGGTTCTTCTCTAGGGCATCTTTTAGGGTATCCTATAAAGGCTTAATAACAGTTAAACGGAATTAAGTGGGTCTATAAGGCATCTAAATAGTATAAGTTTAACCATTAATTACAATAAGTTAATATAGGCCTAACTATCCTCCCTTTTTACGCTATACGCGTACCTTAGACTGGAGTAGCAGATCAAGTATAGTTAAGGTATTTGGGCCATTCCTTATTCCTAGTGCGTTGTTGACCTGGCGTGTAGCGTAGAGACGTCGGACCTCCTTTATTGCCTTACGAATAGCCTTAGCTTATTACACAATAGAGGGAGATAGTAGAGAATTATTAGTTATTTAAGGGTAGGCGCCAAAGACTAGTAACGTAGGTACAAGTCCATCCGGGCCAGCGGAATTGTTAATAGCTTTAACAGCCATTTATAAGGTAAGTTCTTCACTAGCATTCTCTAGTTCTAAAGAGATAATCTTATATACGCGGTATAATGGCGCGTAATATCGCTCCACTTTTCTAATACTATTATGTGCCTTAATAGGGACTTCCTTAACCTTAATTGCCATTACCTTTATCTATTATTAAAACTCTATAGATAAGAAGTTCTTTCCTATATTATAGACAATTTAATTAGGGGGTTCTAGGTAAATATTAATCTAGCATAATTAAAGGGTATCCTATGTGTTCCTAGCTAATATATCCTTTAAGAAACGTGCGGCTTAAAAGGAGGTTAAGAAGTTAATAACTTAGAGTACTAGCTTGCCGCTAAGATATATAACGTTAACAATAATATAGAAGTTAAAGTTATAGTTATTTTTAAAGGTAAACTTAAATCGGCTAGGGGACTTCTGGTTTATTTAGCAGTAATAGCAGTACTTTATAAGATGCTTAATTGCCTTAACCTTAACTTTATAGCCTGCTCACTAAAGAACCCTAAGCAATTAATAAATAGATAGGTGGCTAAATTAATAATATAGTTAACGTAACTCTAACTTAGTTAAGTGGCTTTAAGCAATACTCTTTTCTAGTTAATAAAGGAGTAACTAAAGGTAACCCTACTTACGCACAACAGGCACCCAATTATCTCCCTAAATAAGTATATTCTTAAGGTTATTAAGCTTAACGCCTAATTTATCTATATCTCTAATATAAAATAGAAATAGGGTGTTTATAGGAATAATATAAAAAGTAATATACCCTAAGGGGGTTTGGACTTTAATTATGCTAAGAGAGATTATAGTACCCTTACTAAAACAAATTGTATGCTAACCTGCCGTTAATTAGTTAATCTAAACAGAGGTATTAAGTTATTAAAGGGCTCGAACTTAAGGTTCTCCTACTATAGATACTCCTGCGGCTCTAGTATCTAGCATAATACCATAGAAGACATTCGCCAAGTATCTATCATTGAAGGAGAACGCGGAGCTCTCCTTTAGCTCATTAAAAATATTTAATTTCGTAATATAATGGAGCATAGATTGGTTATTAAGAATAGTAACGGTTTATATACCATCTACCTTACCATACTTAGTAAAGTATTGGTTAGGTAAGTAGTCCTTAATTTCCATATCTATAAGGAGCTATTTGGCCTTATTAACCTTACCCTTAAGATCTTCTACACCTTTATATTAAACTAGAAAGCTTTAAAAGTAGGCCGTAGTAACCTTATAATTTCCAACATTTCTTACACTCTAGCAAAACTTATTATATACCTCCTTTTGCTTATTAAGAGAATGCCTAGTTAACCAGCAATTCAGTTTCTTACAAACATAGCACTTCTTCTGGCAATTACCTTAAAATAAACCTCCATAAGGACCTCTACCTTTGCCTTATAGTCGTTAATTATACCCTCTACCGTATTACCTACCATAGCCACTATATATTCAATTAGTCCAGTTATAATCGTGTTGGTCGGGCGGGTTAATTAAAGTAGATTAGAGTTGGGTATTAAATTACTATACTTCTTAAGATCGCAGAGCAGTGCTAACAGAAGATCTTAATTAGGCACATACCCCTTTATAAGTACTTATAGGATTAAAGAGGGTAAGGTTGCATTCTTTAACACCTTAGCATACGCTAAAGAGCTTTTGAAGATAATTAAGCCGAGGAACACCTAGGTTTATAGTAATAATCCTTAGGAAGGTAGTCTCTCTCTATTCTAATATATACTACTACTTATTCTCTTTTATTTTAAAGTGGCATCTTAACTTATATATTATGCGGTTAAAGTTATATCCTTTTCCTACCAAACGATTATAATAGAAAGTACTAGCTTGGCCCCTAAGCATAATAGAATAGGCGTTGTGGTATTAATCAGACTCTATTCCCACCTTCTAGCAACAATTATAGAAGATACGCAATTTTAAGTTAAGAACATTATATAATTCCCCGCTAAACTTCTTCTCCTAATCTAAATAGAGCTTCATAAGCTCTATAAGCAATTTTAAAATGCCTCCAATTTAAGATTAAGATGGAGGAGGTGGGAGTTGCATTGTAGGCTATAGTGGGGATGTAGGTCTAGTCGGTAGAGTCTAAAGGTTGTTAAATCGCGAAGCAATAGGATCCTATGCCTGCTCTCATTAGGGTGTAGTATCCAATGTTAAAGTTGCGGGTTAAATTGGAGATAGAGGAGTTAGAGGCGGAGGTAGATTCGTCTCTAGAGGTGCATTACTCGGATTCTATTGTGAGTTAAGCTTCCTTATAGTGCGTAGTTAATACTTAATCTCCTATAGAGTCTATTCGTGCTCTTCTTTTACGTTAATAATATACTCCTAAATATTATCTCTAATAACTCCCCCATCCATAGGGACAAATACTCCATACTCCCAAAGGAAGTTATAGAAGTCCCATACAATATCCTTATTCGCAGGAACCTATATTTCCTTTGTCCATCTAATAAAGTCCTCCTTTATATAATACTATAGCATAGTATTATCGTATTCGCTGTCTTTATAGTATGCTATACGGTGTAATAGGAATCCGTTTAGGTCCTATTGCTTAGCGTTTATAGGGTTAATTATAGCTTTGTTCTATATCTTCGGGTTAATATCTCTCTCATACTTCTTTAGGTAGGTTAACGCCATAATAGGTATAGTTAGGTAGTGATTATAATCCTACGGTCTATAAAGGTACACCAAAGGGATTAAGGTGGTTGTTTAACGCGTTTCAGACGTTAACTTAGGACCTTAGGTTTAGTAATACTTCTAACCTAAAGTACTCAACCAAATCTTTATAAACGCGGTTGTTCTGCGTAATAGACACAACTTAGTATCTCCTAGTACTTAGTGATACTTCTATTACTAGTTTTCCGCAAGTCTAAGGTAGTACAGTATTACCGGGATCCATTCCATATGAGCGTATATGGCACCCCTGCACGAGACTATCTCTTCTATTTGAAAACTTAGCTGCTCTGTAGTTGACTATGTATTCAACCACTGATCAGTGTTGGTCACATAGGGTAACTCACCAATAACGACTACTCGAGTAGGTTACAGTGATATTGGTTAAAAGCTTATGATTATTGGAATGAGGGAGGGCGAGGAGCTTAAGACTCCTCGCCACGCTAGTGCCGCGGCGACACGTAACGACCGCTTGCCTCATTCCCGACACTTATAAATATTTAAGAACTATTCTAATGTATTTCTAATATTTAGAAAACAAGGATAAGTAGATTAAGATATTATTAATATACGCAGTAATAAATATATTAAGGAATTTATAAAGCGTATTATTAATATATTACTAAAACGTATTAGGACCATTCTTTATGCTAAATAGTATTACTAGGTATTTAAAGAGTCCCTATTATATATAAAAAGCTATATACTTTTTATCTTCTTCTTGTATATAGATTTTATTAAAGGCAGCAACTATATTAAGCTTTGTAAAGTACTATGCCTTTCCTAAATAGTTAAGCGTCTCTTAAATTAGGGGAATTGGATATTAGGTTTAAATTATAATTATATTTAGAGCTTAATAGTTAATATAGAATCTTAAGCCTCCTCCTAGCTTTTTAATAAATAGTATAGATAAGGCGAATAGAGATTAACTAGGGCGAATAAATTCTTTTTCTAGATACTTGTTAAGGTATTATTGTATTATAAGTAGTTCTTCTTATAATATACTATATAGCAGACCGAACTTTAGTGTTATGCTAGGCTTAAGTTCTATTTTAAAATTATGCTTATTTTAGTGCGGGGCTAGTTAGTCTGCAAATTATTTTTTAAACTTATTAATTAAATTGTGGTACTCTTTAGGTATAAGAGGTTAAGGATTAATGTACTATTTTAGTTCTAGTGCCTTTTTAATATCTTCTATGGTTATAGTAAAGATTTTATAATCTTGTCTTTTTACTAATAAGATAAAGGGCGCGGCCTATACTATGCAAATTTTAAGAGGTTTTAATGTAAGATCTTTATAGTCTTTACTATAATCAGCAGTTATAGCTTTATTATTTTGGTTTAAGGCTTATAGCAAGGGCAATTTGTATTATATTAAATTTAAATAGTTATATGCGTGTTTATAGGGCAAATGGTTTTTTAAGTAATAACTATAGTAGTAGGTTATATGGAACTTTAGTGTTTCTTTAACCCAGCTAATTAAAGGGTTATGTTATTTTAGCTATCCGTATCTAAGTATAACAAACAGGGGAATATATTTAAGGTATTTACCTATTTATATTTTTACTAAAGTATAGTGCGTTATTTTGCTATATATTAAGGGTTTGCTGTTAAAGCCTCACAGGCCTTAGGACTTATTAAGTTTCTTTAAATTTAGGTATTAAGTTTTTGTATAGTTCGTATTAATAAAGCCCATACTAGTAGCTCTGCTGTCTATTAGGATTTGTACCTTTTTCTATTTTCTAAGTATTTAAATTTCGCTAAGTATATTAAGGGAGTTGTGCTGTGTATTAGCACTGGAAGAGCCTAGATACTTATACTCTTCCACTTTTATCCTAAGGCGTAATTTAGCCTTAGGATGATTTGTTTTCTGAGTTAACTAAGGGCGAGATGCTTTGTGGTATTTAAGTATAATTTATAGAGCGGGTATGATTTAAGGAATAAGTACAATTTAAGGAATAGGTATAATTTAAGGAATGGGAGGAACTACGGCGGACCTTTTTAAAGGGGTAAGTTCGGCAATGCTTTTAAATATATCCTTTTTTACCACATCCAAAACATTATCCATTTGTGGCTTAAGTTCTTTATTTATTAGTTCCTAAGGGTGTATAGGATTAGGTAGCATTAAGGTCCATAGGGTTGTATATAGGGCTTTTAGGTCTTGGAGAAGGATCGCGCCTTAAAGTATATACTAGTTTCGTGGAGTTTTAAACGTAAGGTATAGTTAACTTTAGAGAATAAGTTTGTTTGTTATATTAAAGGTCTTTATTAATTTATTAATATATTATAGCAAATTTGGATAGGGTTTTTTTAGTAGTTTTCTACCTACTAACTAGGCTCTAATCTTATCTAAAATAGCTTATTAAAGGGCAGCGACTCTAGCGGCTTTATTCCAATCTAGCTTGTTAATAAGGCCTAAAAATTCCGAAAAGAAGCTAGTAAAGTCTTAGTTCCATTATTATAGGTTTTTAAGTTTAGTAATAGCTATATGTTTGCGGCTAGCATTATTATATATTTATTCTAGTAGAGAGATAAAGGTTTTAAAATTAACAAAAGTGCTATTACAGAAGAATGGATCTATAGTTTATGCAGCGTCCTTACTTAAATAAGATATTCTATAACTAACCTTGCTAGCCTTAATAGGGTATTAATTATAGTTTATTAAGAGTTTAAGATAGAGCTTGGTTATAAAGGGACGTAGGTTATTTTAGTTTCTATTAAACATTAGAGGATTAGGGAGCTTTTTAGATTTTATAGTAGGTACTGGGTTTGCTATAGGTGTAGGTTAAGCTACTATTACTAGTTTAGTGTTCGCATTTAACAGGTTAGGTTTAGGTACTATTATTTCAATCTTATTTATAGGTGTTGCTATTAGGGTCTGTAATATAAATGCCTTAACATTATAGAGTTCTTTGCGGAGTGCTTCTATTAATTGCTAGTGCTGGGCTTCTAGTACAGCCCGCTACTAAGCTAAGGCGTCCATAAAGGACTGTTGCATTATAGTTAACTATTCCCTAACTAGGGTTATAATACTCGTGGTTATTAAAAGGGATTTAGGTTTGTTTGCCATTTTAATAGTAGTTATTTTAACGTAATATAGTGTAAAGGCGTAAAAAGGCTTTAGGGAAGATTTAGAGGAACAATATAAATTCTATCTAAATCTAAGGGTATATAGCTCTTGTAAAGTACAAGATGTTATATAAAGAAGAGAAGGGAATATAGGAAACTTATAACTAAATATTTAAGGTCTTGGCAGTAGACGCGTGGGCATAAGCCTATATAGATTTTAATAGGTTTTAACTAAATTCCATTATATTAGTGGAACTTGGTGGAATTTGATTAAGTCAGCGGGATTTAGTAGAATTTGATCAACTTTGGCAGAATTTGGCAGAATTTAATTAACTTGGCAGAACTTAGCAGAATTTGATTAAAGCGTTGGAATTCATCTGTCGAGTGTTTTACCAAGACATTCCTACTGTAACTGGGCTAGTCCTGTTACACTTTGCTTATCTAAAAGTTATATTTACTACTGCACCTATACTCTAACACTTTAACCTAAACCAAAAAAGTGTTATGGAAGCCGATTTATCTAACTACGTTACTAGAGGCATTCTGTCTTAGTATAATAAAGAAGGAGTACTGCACCCCATAGTATACTTCTTAAAATAACTAAGTTTAGCTAAATATAACTACGAGATCTATAATAAGGAATTATTAGCTATTATTAGATGTTTTAAATAATGGCGACCTAAATTAGAAGGCGCTGGATTTCTAATTAAGGTCCTTAGCGACTATAAGAACCTTTAGTACTTTACAACTATAAAGCAGCTAAGCCACTGTTAGGCCCATTAGTTAGAATACCTATCTTATTTCTAATTCTTAATTATATACCGCCTAGGCGTTCTAGGCTAGAAGCCTAATGCCCTAACCTAATGTTTACAAGACATGTTAGCATAGGAAAAAGCGCGTACCTACCATAGTTAAACCCTACTTCGCCATAAATTATTTAATCCCCTAGCTAAAGACCTTACGGTACACGTCCTTAAAATAACTAATTAATTAATTGAATAAATTATAATTAACGAATACCTAAGTGACGAGTTTATCTAAGAGATACTTAAGCTAATTTAAGATGGCGTTAGACGCTCTAAAAAGATCTTTTTAAGTAAATATAAAGCTTGCGGAGACTGCTTGTACTATTAAAACCACCTAGTTATACCTAACCATAATAAACTTAAGCTTAAGCTTCTTAAACACGTATATAATCTACTAGTAGCTAGCCACCTAGGCTATAGAAAAACCCTAGAACTACTCTAATAGGAGTACTACTAGCCAAATATATATAATATAATATAAAGGTATGTCTCTAGCTGCCATATCTACTGATAAGCTAAAGCTTTGTATAAGACGTATAATAGCTTTTTAAAGCCACTGCCTGTTCCAGACCGAAGATAGAAGGATATCTTAATTAACTTTATTGTTGATCTCCCTATAAGTAAAGGCTACATAAATATTATAGTAGTTATAGACTGACTATCTAAGATAAGATACTTAATCGCCTGCCCTAATATGTTAATACCTACCATTGCCCGACTGTTCCTAGATTACGTATAGAAACTCTATAAACTCCCTAAAACGATTATCTCTAATAGAGGCAGCTAGTTTATCTTAGTGTTTTAGAAAGAACTAACTATCTAACTCTGTATTAAAGTACTGTTATCTATAGCATATTACTTAGAAATAGATGGTTAAATGAAACGTGCAGATACTATAATAGAATAGTATATTTAGATATACACGTTATATTTGCAGGACGACTAGATAGACTAGTTTATATTTACTAAGTTTACTGCAAATAACTCTGTTTTAAAAACTATAAAGGTCTCCCTGTTCCTGGCTAATTATGGCCAGTACCCGTAAATAGGTTTTAAACCCTTTAGTAATGTTCCTTGCCTAGCTTATTAGGCCTTATAAGTTATAGAAGTAAACAAATTTGTAAAGAAGATGGAAAAACTATAAGAGTTCCTTACTAACGAAATAACATGGGCCCAATCTATCTATAAAGCCATAGTAAATAAGAACCGAACCCTAGCACCGGCCTACTAAATTGGTAACTTTATTTGGCTAAATACAAGAAATCTAAATATAAAATAACCTACTAAGAAACTTAATTGGAAGAACGCCGGCCCTTATAAGGTTGAAAAAGTTGTCTCTCCTTATACCTACCAACTAAAGCTCCCTGATATAGTTAAAATCCACCCCGTATTCTATACATCAGTCTTTTACCCTACTGTCCCTATATTAGACGCCCTGCCTAGACAGATCTAAGACCCTCCCCTACTAGTTAAAGTGGATGGTAAGGATAAGTATCTTGTTAAGAGAGTTAACGACATTAAGTATAACAAACAAAAATGCAAATATATATACCTTACAAAATAGAAAGGCTTTACTGAGCCCTCTTAGGAACCTGTTAACTCTATAGGACTTATATAAGCCGTAAAAGACTTTTATAAACTCTATCTAGAACTACCATAGCCCTACCTCGCAGAAGCTTAAGTTTAAAGGGGGGGTACTGTTATGGGATACCTCCGTAATACCTTATACACGTCTACCTGTTTTTACCGTCTACCTATTTTCACCAAGAAGAAACTAACCGCAAGATAACAATCTAATGGTAATCTGCTAGTAATCTATAGCAATCTAACGGTAATCTGCCGCATTCTGCTATATTTTACTAAATCTACTAAATCCTGCTAAGTTCTGCCAGGACCACTCCTTAAATTCTATTCTACTCTATATATATATTGACTAAGTAACCAAACTAACAATATATACCCTTTCTTCCCGTTTCCTTACCTTCTCTCCTTACATAACGTCTTGACTTCATTACACAGTTTATATACGTAGCTTAATAATATCTACTTTGCTATATATTATCGTCCCTTATACTTACTCCGTAATAATAAAGATATACTGCTAGGGGCGTTCTGGTATTAGGAGTAGTTTTAACAGTCCTAGGGTCTTATTTTATAGAATTATAGACCTATAGTAGTTATTATAGTTTTATATATAGCAATTAATATCTATAACTATTTTAGGCCAATAGTAATAGTCGCTAATAATTTTATAGGTCTAATTTTTTCTAGGGTGAGCTGTAGAGATTTAAGTATACGCTTTAGCAATAAGCCAAGTCCGTAAGTTCTATTACTTAGCTACTATTAGCCGCTCCTTATACTTTAGTAGTCCGTTTTTAAAAGACCATAGGCTAGTAACGCCCTTTGCCTTTTTACGGTACTCCTATAATAAAGGGGCCGTATAATTTACTTACAGTAGCTTATTAATAAGGTTAAGTTCCGTAGTATTAATAGGGCACATCTTAACCTTTATAGGGTCTATATTTAGTCCTGCCTATATTCTAGGGTTAAGTTACTCTAGTTATAGCAGCGTCTAGGTCTATAATATAATCTTTATAGCTATCTAGTTATCTAGGTCTTACTTACGCCTTATAAGGGCATCTATATAGTTAGTTGCACCTAGCTTATATATAATTAAAAAGTTAAACTGGAATAGAATGTCCGCCTAGCGTGTCTACTAAGCCATGAGGTCTTTAGTTATTATAAAGTACTCTAAGGCCTTATAATCTAAGACTACCTAAATAGGGTTAAGGGTCCCCTTTAGCTATACACACTAATACTAAAGGCTAGAAATAATAGCCAGCATCTCTTTATTATAGATATGGTAATTTAGCTCCGCATCTATTATAGTCTTTAAATAGTATATAATAAGGTGCTATTCTCTATCTAGCTATTTCTAGAAATAGATGGCAGCTATTATACTATTTAAAGTATCCGTTTCTAATATTAAGGGCCATTCTAAGTAGAAATAGGCCAGTAGCGGAGCAGAGACTAGCCGCTTTTTAAGTTTATTAAAGGCCTTTTTACATATATTATTAAAATAAAAAGGTTAGTTCTTTCTAGTAAGGCGGTTAAGGGGCTAAGTAATTCTACTATAGTCTTTAATAAAGCATTAGTAGAAGTTACAGAAACCTAAAAATAACTATACCCCCTTTACAGTCCTTAGGGTTTCCCATTAATTAATTACGGCCGTTTTTTCTAGGTCTGCCTTAATTCCATCTATACTAATAATAAACCCTAAGTACTTAGTGCGCTTAATACTAAATTCTAACTTCCTAATATTAGCCTAGAGACTAGCTTTATGGAGCCATTATAGGACTTTATAGATATACTCCTTATATTCTAGTTTATTCTTAAAGTAAATTATAATATTATCTCGGTAGGCTATATAGAAGTCATTAAGGTAGTTAAAGAGTACATTATTTATATACCGTTGGTATATAGCTAGTCTATTAGTTAGTCCAAAAGGTAGTACTTTACATTTATATAATCTATAGTGGGTCTAAAATATAGTAAGATCCTTAGATCTAGGGACTATCCTAATTTAATAAAAGGCCTAGCGGATATTAAGCTTTATAAAAATCTTAGCCTTACTTATACGGACTAGTATTTCTTTAAGTAAGGGTAGTGGATATTAGTCTTTATGGGTTATATAGTTTAGTTTATAGTAGTTAATATAGAAACAGAGTCTACTGTTTAGCTTTTTTATAAAGAGAATGGGTAAGGTAAAGGGGACTTAGCTAGGCTTAATAAAGCCCTTATTAAGGTTATTAATAAGGTACTGCTTAGTGGCCTATAGCCTATTAGTAGATTACTAGCAAAGGGGGCTATAGCTAAGGGTGTTTTCTTTATTAGGCTTAATCTTAATCTTATAGTTATATAGTTAGTAAGGCGGGAGTATATTAGATACTACTTTAGAGAATATATCTTTAAATTCCTAGTATTAGCGGAGTAGTTTCTGTTCTACTAGCTTCTTATCTATAAGTTTACTTTCCCCACTAAGCTAGTTATAGGCTAGGGCTTCCTTATCTTTAATTATCCAGTTAATTTTATATAAGCTAGTTATAAAGGCAATAGTATTAGGCCGTTTTAAGTTCTAGTAGAACCCTATAGTACTAATACAGCAGATATTAACTAGTAGGAGGTTTATAGGTTTCTTTACAGATGTTCCATAGACTATATTTTATAGTTAAGGGTTTATAACCCTCCTTAGCTCCTATTCTATCTTCTATAAGTTATCTTTCTAGTCTATACATTTAGTATAGTGTCCCTATTAGGCCCACGCGGACTACTCCTTATTTACATATAGGGAGAAAACTCTATTAGAGAAAACCCCATAAACCATCTCCCCGCCTTTTAGGACTCGCCTACTTAGCGCCTACGAGTCGCCTATGGTGCTCTACTACCTTACTTTTTAACCTCCTTAGGAACCACTACTGCCGTAACAAGCCTACGGACGCGCTAGTATCGCAAACTTTACTCTACTACTGTAGAGTCAATAGGGGGCGCCTATTACTCGCCCCTTTGCCTTCCATTACTATTTCCTTTACAACCCTAAACTGGTTTAGTATATTTTAGCTAATAAGCCACTAAGTAACCGCCTTAAGACCTTTTTGTGTTAAGAGCAGTGTATTATAGTTCTCTATGCTAGCTACTAAGAGCATTACGTCTTAGTTAGTGCGTAAGGGGCATAGCAGTATTACATATTTTAGTGTCTGTCTCGGCCAGCCACATTTGCATCTTAGGCTACCTACTAGGACACCTACCTAGTAAAGCCAATCTTTTAGTCCTATTATTCCTATTCTTAGAAATATTGCCATTATATTTTCTACCTTTATTAGGCCTTCTTGGAGCCCTTAGGTATTTACCCCCTATAGCATTAACCATGCTACAGCTTAGGTTCCCCTTGCCTACAACAGCCTCTAAACCTTTAACTCCTATACGCCTCTCTAGTGTTAGTCCAACTAGTATTATATTGCGGTAGATAGTTTCCTAGTACTCTTATATGCTCTACTTTAGCTCCTTTCTCTCTCTTGCTATTATCTTTACTAGCCTCTTACGCGTCTCCCTTCCTCCTCTATATAGGCCTAGGCCCTAACACAGCTCCATTCTTCTTCTACTTTCTCTACTTATTTCTCTAGTATATCTTCCCTGCTTTAGGGTTGTTGGTTTATTCTCCTATAGGGCACCTAGGGTCCCTCCATAGTTTGTTTAGGCGAGTCTTAATATACTTTATAACATTAGAGTTGCGCTCCCTTCGCGCCCTTTACATTGCGGCAGCTTTAATATGTAATTATAGGGGGGGGATATTAGCTTCCTTCTTAAGCAGTGCTATAACCGTTCGCTTATACCCGCCTGTTATACTCCAGAGGTAGGCTGTTTAGACCATTTGGAGTGGTTTAAGGAGTAATTTAGGGGGGCCTTTCTCGGTTTCTCCTATGGCCCAAATACTAGATCTATACGTTATAGTTGGCCGGACGACTGCTGTGTATAGTAGGCGTAACCTCTAGAAGCATAGGCTCCATATAGAATTAACAATCCTAGACATTGCAATATACTGTGCTTGGCCCTTACGGGCCGCTTATAACGCATATACGCTCCACTGGAGCTTGCTGTCTACCCACACTCCTAATACCCTTAGGCCTTAAACTAGTTAACCCCCAAAGCCTTAAATGTGGATTATATGCTGGAGATCTGCAGATTAGTTGCGTTTTCTTATAAAATAGATTAGCTGGTATTTCTCTAGTAAGAATTGGACTCTGTGTTGTCTTGCCTATTCTATATAGGCCTTATAGGCTTTCTCTAGTGTTCTGCAATTCTCTGCGGCTGTTGGCCCGTATATAATTAGGTTTGTATTGTCAACGAAGCCTATCCCCTGGGTTTCCCCCTCCTTAAAGGTATTAAGTAGGTTGCTTATAAAGAAGAGGAAGAGTATGGGCGAGAGGGGTAATCCTTGTGGTATTCCTATTGCAACTGTAATGGGGGGGCTCTGGTATCCGCTAAAGACCAGTAATGTTTCTTTCTGGCCTGTAAACCCTTAAACAAATTGTATAATCCATTCTAGGAAGCCCTTTGCCCTAAGGATGTACAGGAGGCGCTCGTGGGGTACGTTGTCGTAAGCACCACTAATATCTAGGCTAAGCATTGATACTACAAAGTCCCTTCGCATCGCCCATGCAGATTTAATGGTGGCAGCGAGTAGCGTAAGTGCTGATAGTGTTGAGCGGTTCTTTCTTGCCCCCATTTATTACTGCTAATATAAGGTCCGTAATAGTAAGGGCTTAGATACGTATATAGTTAAACCTTACTATTAGCTATTAAGCTATATAGCTACCTGCCCTCTATATAAAAGATAAATAAAGGTAGAATCTATAGCTACCTTTTTATTATAGATGGAGGTTTTAGAACTAAATGTATAGATAGTAAGTATCTATATCCTAAATACTATACTATACTATATATATGGATAACCTATATAGTTAATATATATAAGGCATATTGCCTAGGTATATAGTAGGGAGTAAATAAACTAAGTATAAGTTATAGAAGAGTCGGTAAAAGAGGACGATATAGTAAAGAGTATAGTAATAGCCTTATATAGAGACGAACTAATAAGGAGGGGAAGGCTATAAGCTTAAGGTACTTATAAGGAGGTGCTAAGCCTAGCCTTTAGTTAGACCTTAGCTACCCCTAAATAGCCCTTAAGCAATATACCTAAGTAAGGGATAAAATACCCCTTATAATACGCTATATAATACTTTTCTATAACTACTGTATGGTAAAAGACTACCTATTTATTAGGGTAGGTATAAATAATATTACCTAAATACTTTTTATAAGTAGGGGCCTATATATAATAGTATAAAAGCTTATAAATTAAGGAGTTCTTTAGTAGTTTTAAATAGTATATAAGATCTAGTAAGAGGATATAGGAGGATATACCTCCATTTAGCCGCTTAGGGACTAGATACTCCTATTAAGCTAAAGGCAATATATAGATAAATTACTAAACCCTCCTGTTACCCCTTAGACCTTTTAAAATACTCTAAAAGTATAGTATAAAAGGTAGATATATAATAAAGGTAAATAGGCTAGGCGTAGGTAAAGTATATAAGACTAGCTAAAAGGATATACTTAGGTCTATTAGGCACTTACTTTAGACTATATCCCTATCTAAATATAGCTAAATCTAAATATTAAGGCGCAATTAAGTGGTAAAAGATATGTAATAAGGAAGCTTAAAATAGACAGCTTTCTTAATATAGTTAAGCAATAACTCTAAGACTTAAAAGAAATCCACCTAATACTAAACAAGCGAGGCTTACTAGCTACCCTTAAGGAAATCGACTAAAGACTAGAAAGGATCTAGGTAGTAATTAAAAATAGGCTAAAAGAGCACTACCTAATTTTAAAACTAGGCCTATATATACAATACGTATAGTCCGTATAATACGCGGCTCTTATAGCTAGCTAAAAATAAGCAAGAAGGAAATATATAAGTAGCTATAACCCTAAAGACGAGAGACAATATAAAGATATAAGAAACCAGTTAAAGAACACCCTAAAAAAAGAAGCAAGAAATAACTAGAGATGGTTTATAAACAAGTACACTTTTAACCTAAGCCTCCCCTATAATAAGGGCCTTTAGGCTATATTAAAATGGGTAAAAAAAAATAAGGTAGGATACCTAGTAGAAGATCTATATATTTTACCCCTATAAAGAACAGGGGAATTATAGGCTACTAACAACAATAATAAGAAGGCAAAGATTTTTATAGAAAAGTTCTTCCCCTAACCAGCTTTAGTAGACCTTAGTAACATTATAGGTAAAACACTAGTAACTCGCCTATGGGTTAACAGTAATATAATAATAGAAGAAATAGCTAGAACTATTAGCCGCCTTTTAAATAATATAGCACTAGGACCTAATAGGATTCTAAATAAGGCCTTAAAGACCTATAGACTACTTATAGCACCCTAGCTTATAGATATAGCTAGAGTATACTTTATAATAGACTACTACCTATAACTCGGAAGATCTATAATAATAGTAGTCTTATAAAAAGAAGGTAAAGCAGATTACTTATTCCTAGAAAGCTACCGCCATATTACTTTAGAAAATACCCTTATTAAGATCCTATAAAGGGTTATAGCGGACTATATAGCAGATATAGTAGAGGAATACGCCTTACTACCATAAAGCTAAATAGGGGTAAGAAAGAACCGCTTAACGCTATTAGCACTTATACTACTTACTAATACTATTAAGACTGTATGGGCTATGCAAAGGGACTTTATAGTATTAATACTTAGCCTAGATATTAGTGGCGCCTATAATAATATACCCTATAAGCGCCTCCTATATATCCTTAGGGCAAAGGGTTTCCTAGAATAGATTATATAATTTATTTAAGGGTTTATAAGCTAGAAAGAAACATTATTAGTCTTTAGCGGATACTAAAGCCCCCTATTACAGTTGCAATAGAAATACTATAAGAATTATCCCTTTTACATATACTCTTCCTTTTCTTTATAAGTAACTTACTTAACACCTTTAAGATAGGGGCGACCTAGGGGATAGGCTTTGTTAATAATATAAACTTAATTATATATGGGCTAACAGCCGCAAAGAACTGCAGGACACTAGAAAAAGCCTATAATACCTATATAGAATAGGCAAGATAATATTATTATTATTTATTGCTTAACGTCCAATTTAGATCTCTGTTGGGCCTATGCGGACTACTCCTTACATATATATAGGGAGAAAACTCTGTTTAAGAAAACCCCATAATTCGTCTCCCTGCCTTTTAGGCCTCGCCTATAAATTGCCTACGAGTTACCTATGGTGCTCTATAACCTTACTTTTTAACCTTCTTAGGAACCACTGCTGCCGTAACAAGCCTACGGACGCGCTAGTATTGCGAACTTTACTCTATCACTATAGAGTTATTAAGGGGCGCCTGGCACTCGCCCCTTTGCCTTCTATTACTATTTCCTTTGCAATCCGGAACTGGTTTAGCATATAGCAAGATAATATAGAGTCTAATTTTTACTACAGAAATACTAGCTAATCCATTTTATAAGAAAACGCAACTAATCTATAGATCTTTAGTATATAATCTAAATATAAGGCTTTAGGGGTTAACCAGTTTAAGGTTTAAGGGTATTAGGAATATAGGTAGACAGTAAACTCTAGTAAAGCGTATATACAGTATAAGAGGCCTATAAGGGCCAAGCATAGTACGTTGCCATATCTAGGATCGTTAATTCTATATAGGGTCTATGCTTCTAGAGGTCACGCCTACTATATATAGCAGTTGTCCGGCTAACCATAATATATAGATCTAGTATTTGGGCCATTAGAGAAACCAAAAAAGGCCCCCCTAAATTACTCTTTAAACCACTTTAAAAAGTCTAAATAGCCTACCTCCGGAGTATAATAGGTAGGTATAAATAAACGGCTATAGTACTACTTAAGAAGGAAGCTAATATACCCCCCTATAACTATATATTAAAGCCGCTATAATATAAAGGGTATAAAAGGAACGCGACTCTAATATTATAAAGTATATTAAAACACGTCTAAATAAACTATAGAGAGACCTTAGGATGCCCTATAGGAGAATAAACCAACAACCCTAAAGTAGGGAAAATATATTAGAAAAACAAGTAGATAAAGTAGAAGAAGAATAGTGCGGTATTAGGGCCTAGGCCTATATAGAGGAGGAAGGAAAACGCGTAAAAGGCTAGTAAAGATAACAGTAAGGGAAAGAAAGGAGCTAAGTAGAGCATAAAAGAACACTAGGAAACCATCTACCGCAATATAATACTAGTTGGACTAACACTAAAGAGATATATAGGAGTTAAAAATGTAGAGGCTAACTTAGGTAAGAGGAACCTAAGCTATAGTATAGTTAACGCTATAGGGAATAAATACCTAAGGGCTCTAAGAAGGCCTAATAAAGGCAGAAAATATAATAGTAATACTTTTAAGGACAGCTAAGACAGACACCAAAGTACGTAATACTGCTATACCTCTTATACATTAGTTAAGTAATAATTTTAGTAGCTAGTATAGAGAACTATAACACACTACTCTTAATATAAAAAGGCCTTAAGGCGGCTACCCAGTAGCTTATTAGCTAAAATATTCTAAACTAGTTCTAGATTATAAAGGAAATAGTAGTAAAAGGTAAAGGGGTAAGTAATAGGCGCCCCTTAATAACTCTATAGTAGTAGAGAAAAGTATATAATACTAGCGCGTTTATAGGCTTATTACGGCAGCAGTGGTTCCTAAGAAGGTTAAAAAGTAAGGTAGTAAAGCACTATAGGTAATTTGTAGGCGACTTAGACGAGTCCTAAATGGTAGGGAGACGGATTATAAGGTTTTCTTAAATAGAGTTTTCTCTTTATATATAAATAAGGAGTAGTCCGCGTAGGCCTAATAGGGATCTAAATCGGACGTTAAGCAATAAATAATAATAATAATAATAATAATACTTGTATTATAGATAAAATAAAAATAAAAAAGCGTGGCTAAAATATTTTTAGGCTGTTTTACTAGAGATATAAAAGGACTATAGCTCTTTTAGAAGAAGAAGTGGGGCTCTATTAACCAAATAATATATTATAAAAGAATAGTTCCTCTTATCTACGGCTGGATACAGTGTAAGAGATAGATGGATCGAGATTGGATCAGGATCCATTAATCCACTAATCTACGCCTAATCCATTGGTGGCGTGGATATGGATCTAGATCCAATAGTTATCCATTTATAGCGTTGTTGAGGCAACGCTGTAATGCATTAATCACTGCACTAACCATTAGATGGCATAAAAGGGGTAAACTAGTGCATTTATGCGTTACATAGTTAGATAACAGTTAAAATAATAAAGTCTCTTATCTTTTATTCTTATTATTACTATTAACTATACCTCTAAAGCCAAGAAAGAAGAAGGCTGTTGCTAAACCACCTTTACTACCTCCACCTCCACCACTACTATCTCCCTTAAATATACCTCCACACCTCCAGCCACGAGATAGCCCTACCTGGTAGCCTCACTGCCGTACTACCTGGTCTCCTAACTTATCGGACATAATAGTAAGGCTAGAAGATTAAGTCTCTAATATAACCGAGCCTAATCAATCTACTACAATTTAAACAACACCGACGCCTAATCCTGATATACCTAAGATCTTAACTCTTACAACAGCTCTAACATTTAGTATATTTAGTGCTAATTAGTCTGCTAAAGTGTGCACTAGTAAGGCTCCTCCTAAAGATAAGAGTTAGTTTAATTAGTCCTAGGTTAACTAGAACAGATTACCTAGCTATATTATCCCAATCTCTAAGGGTAACGGCAAGCTCTCCTCCCTAATCTGGCGGTTGGGCGTACTAATAGAGAACCATAAAACTAGCAACCGGTGGTGGCTTTATAAGGAGTGTTATTGCAAGTATAGTATTAAGGCCCACTCCTGGAACATCTATAAAGGAAGCTCTAATATTATAAAGCATATTTAAGTGGTCTATGGTCGTATATTTAACAAGAAGGGTAAGGAGGTGCCATATACGTTAAAGTCAATCTCTATACTTAAAGGTCTTAATGCGAATAATCCCCGGGAGTAGCAGGTTCTTAATAAGTTGGCGCGTATATTTAATAAGAAGCTATTTAGGCGACTTCTTCTTTAATAGATCGTCTATAATAACATATCTTTTAGGCAAGTCGATAGGCTAGTCTTTTACAAGTTTATTAAATATCTGTTGCCTTAAGTAGCAGAATATATGCCTAGTGGATGGTTAGTTAGATCTTGGATTATTAAGGGCTATACTTACTATAAGGCGGTAGTAAAGAAAGAGCTATAATACGCAGTTAGTAAGATCTATTTATCTTTTAACCTATAGACGTCGGGCAACCTTCTTTTACTTAATAGTGTTATTGCCCATGTTCTTAATAAAGATTTTAAGCCTTAAGCAACTCTTCTTGCTATTCTAAAGCAGACTAGCTTATATACTGGCTGTTACGGCACTGTTACAGACCCTAGTCAGGGGCTCCTCGCTTAGAGCCTTGGCCCATGTATATAGACGTGTCCTTTCCTCGACCTTCTTCCAGTCCTTGTTTTGGAATTCTCGTTACTAGCTACTAATAGAATCTTATTCTGTTGACTAAGCCTTCACACTGGCGTTAATATCACAGAAGGCGTAATTGCCGTAATTAAAGACTTTGGCATTAAGAATGAGCAGATTAGGTATTTTATACTAGATAATGCGACTAATAATAATATGGCAATAATGGCCATTGCAAAGGGGTTTAACTTTAATCCAATTAAGCGCCGGCTATGTTATTTAGGCCATATTATTAACATCATTACCCGCTACCTCTTGTACGGTTATAACCTAGATTTATTTAAAGCGGAGGATATAGTACCTAAGGACATAAAGGCGCAGTTACAGACATGGAGGAAGCAAGAACCAGTTGGCAAAGCTTATAACTTAATTATATGGGTATATACGAGCCCTTAAAGAAGATATTAGTGGCATAAAAGTAAGTAGTTCTAAAAGTATAAGTTAATTAATAGTATTAACAAATTATTAGGCTAGAAGACATATCTCTAAAGCATCCTCCTAGAGGACTAATAGGACACAATAACAACCTAAAACCTCTCCTAATCTAACACTACCCGCTAAAATAGTACTTATAAGGAATTCTATACACTAAATCAGCTTTATGCGCCATTTAAAGACTTTATATAGTTAGAGCAACAATATATAAAACAACTAAAAGAGAGGCCAGAATCTACTTAGCCAGAAGACTAGGATAGTGCTTAAAATATAATCTTTATAGATACGCTTACTGCGGACAATTAGGAGGTTCTAATACAGTATAAAATTTACTTAAACTATACTGGGTTGCAACTATAGACCTATAAGGCTAACTAGGTAATGGCAAGTTATGCAGGTTAGTTAATATTTAGCAGGATATTAAATATATTACTAAAGAACTTACCTCTGTATATAAACGCTTTAAATCCACACCGCCTTTATTAATTAAAAGAGAATGGCATTTTACTATATAAATCAAGTTTGCACTTAATAAGGCTCAACAGTACTATGTAAAGATTAATAAGTCAGCAGCTTATATTGCCGCAGTTATCCTCTATCCTAAATACAATTGGCAGTATATAAAAGCTTAGTAGGAGTATAAAAAGACTTAGATTACATCTACCTATAAATTAGTTAAATATCTATAGCTTACAGACTATAAGCAACAGCCTATCTTAAAAGCTCTATCCCTAGAGAAGAAGAAGCCTAAGTATAAGCTTAATATTATAGAGGCCTATAGGATAAAAGGTCTTCAAAAGAGCGGCTATTAATAACATTCTATTACCGTGCAGGATAAATATAATCGCTATTATACGCAAAATTAAGTTAAAGATTACAAGACCCTAATTAAGTAGTGGAGAACTATTGGCCGCAAACAGTACCCGCACCTTACTTAAATGGCCATTAATATCCTATTAATTCTAGCTATAAGCAATAAGCCAGAACGTATCTTTAGCCGTCTTAGCCAGATAATTATAAAACACTGCAACTACCTTAAGCAGAGTACGATCCAGGCAACTTTATATCTCTACTCCTAGGACAAGAATAAGATTATTAATTTAAGACTTAATATAACTCCATTTAAGCCTATAAAGTTAACTTCTCTAGAGTCAATTAGGTCTAAAAGGCGGAGGTTATTAATTTAAGCAATCCTTGCAAGTGCCACTAAGGCGCTAGTAATAAGCAAGCCAATAGCGATTTTCTATACCGGGCATGGAAAATCCTAATTGGTTAGTAAAAGTTAGGGTCCGCAGATTGCAGTAAAACTCAGTAGACAGTTGCGGTAGAACTTAGTGGATAGTTGCAGTGGAACTTGGTGGACAGTTGCGGTGGAACTTAGTAGACAGTTACTGTGGAACTTAATAGACAGTTGCGGTGGAACTCAGTGGACAGTTGCGGTAGAACTTAGTAGACAGTTGCAGTGGAACTTAGTGGATAGTTGTGGTGGAACTTAGTGAACAGTTGCGGTAGAACTTGGTAGACAGTTGCGGTGGAACTCAGTGGACAGCTGTGGTAGAACTTGGTAGACAGTTGCAGTAGAACTTGGTAGACAGCTGCGGTGGAGCTTAGCAAACAGCTATAGTCAGATTATACTAAAAACCACTAGGCCGTTATGTTACATAAGTGGCGAAAATTGCCAGAATTGGCTTAATATACGACAAAATTAAAGCCTGGGCATGGATAAAGTTTGGATCTCGATCCAGATCCGATGGATTTAATGGATTTGAGGCTAACTGGATTTGCATCTAGATCCAATCCATCCATCTCGTACACTGGCTGGATAAGAATACATTCTTAGCTTTAATTTATATAAGATAGAGCTTTAGGCCATTTAGCAGCGTTTATAAAGGAAGAACTTTAATAATAAGGTATATACACTATCTCTTAGCCTATTTATTTACCCAATTTAAACCTAATTAAGATAATTTGGAATTAGATAAAAGACTATATTAAGTTAAAGTTCAGAGATATATAGCTTTTTTATAATTAACTTTATATAGCTATAAAGAAGCCTAGGAAGCAATTTCTGCTAATTAACTTAATTTACTAATAGATGGTATAAGGGAACGCTATAAGGCTATAATTACTACTTAAGGAGGATTTACTAAGTTTTAATAATTAATATATTATATTATAAGCCTTAAATAAGCCACCTATACTATGCTTTTTATAATCTATATATAAAATATATACCTGATACTATAGTATTAATAAGAAGGTGGATAGGAGAACAAAGAAGAAAGTATATAGATTTCTATACGAACCAGCATGTTAATTGGTGTATTGTATTATCTGTGCGTTATAGGGGCTCCCTGCAGCTGAAGACCCACATACAAAATTTATGCCTGATACCATAGTACAAAAGATATGCCGGATACCATAGTAAGCGTTAAATGAGGCGCCAGCACCCTTGCTGTCGAGCAACCGCACTAACCAGAGGCTTCAACACCAAGCTCTATACAGTATAGAGCCTCTAGATTGGCTTATGAGGCATGCATATACGAAAAGTCCAAGAAAACTTGCCAGACGAAGGGATTGGTTTCCGGCGATTGACAGCCTTGGTGGGTGAATCGGGAGAGCGCTGTGCCAGATCAACCCTAGTCCTCTCACGAACTCTTGGAGGCAACGAAGCCGAATAGAAAATGCTTCTGAGACCGGCTATGTGCGTTGCGAGCTCTCTCAGAGGATCATGATATGAAGCCTGCTTATGGAAGTCGTTTACTTTTGCCCAGACGCATAGCTGGCCCCCGAAGGGCGAGATGCATGTCAAAAGCACCACTTAGTGGCACAGCGGCATCCTTTAATGTGGAAAGCCCTCCGAGACCTACAGACGAAGTCTGTCAGAAGACCGCCTTCTATCGATCTCACGTTTCCATCAGAGTTGCCGTGGCTGGATAACCTTTATTCTCCTACAGTTGTATTTTTTATTTAAAAATTCCACTGTGTTCACAACGAGAACCATAGTCACTATGTTTCGCTAACGACACCCTTTTTAAAGATTTTTTCAAGTTCTGCAACGACACAAGGCTGAGACAATATTTCATGCAATGCACAACCCAGCCCCCTTTACCCAAAACATACGAAGCCTAGGTTGCAATGGCTCAAATTTTGGGGGCCTATATGCATGAGGCCGACTAAGACCCTACTGGTCTGCAGTGCTTTTTACAATAAATCCTGCAGCGTTTCCGCACCTAAAAAGTAATCGTTTCACAGTCCGCTAAATCCCAGGATAACTTAATTAAGATTGCTTTCCTCAGGACATTATGTCGACTTCAACGTCTACAACAACAACCGTGGCGGATCCAAGCGCAATCAGTAGATATAATCGAGGTCCACTTACGACAGTCTTCGCACCCCCTACCTCATGTCTCTCGACTTTAACGTTACCTTCGGGTACGATCATTAACTTATTTTTCGGTCATTACGCATATTCCTACATCGATGAGTCTTGTTACCCTTTAGGAACTTTGTCGTTGCAAAATTTAGTACTCCCAACCAGTTGGGATGTATACTATTGTAAGAATTGCATTGTTCCCTTAAACCTTTTAGTTTTTTATATTAACGTCTGAATAGACAGCCCTGGACTTTGCCCTAGTGGTTGGACCACTGCGACTTTAATGACCTCTCTATATCCTGGGTTTACCGCTGATATATTACTTGGTCCGGGCACCACTGCGGTAGTATGCTGTCCCCAGTATGTTTACCCATTCATTTATAAATTAGCGTTGGTTCACTAGAGAACAGTGGATATGAATACCTTACTTGGGGCTTCGGGCATCAATGCTTCTCCAGCGTAACTCAAAACCAGGCATTGGAATATGTCTATCCGACCAGTATTGGCGCAAGTAGCTGGAATCGTGGGAATGTGTCGACTACAACGTTTGCGACGACTACATCGGTATATGGTGATGCTGTGCCCATTTGGTGGCAGAGCTCCGATTTGGCAATGCTTGCTTCGGCTTCCACGGTAACACCGCCGGCGACTTCTGTTCCCACTAGTACGGCTCAATCCTTGCCTACTGCCTTGGTGCTATCCTCTACAGGCACATCGTCTCCCTCTTCTACAGGCACATTGTCTCCCTCTGCCACAAGCACCGGTCAACCAGGTAGTCTTTCAACGGGTGCGAAAGTAGGTATCGGGATTTGCGTACCAGTAGCTGTCATAGCTATATTCATGGGAATCTCCATCTTCATTAGGCAAAGACGAAACCGGGAAGGTAACCACAATACCATTTATGAAGCCGATATAGGGACGACTGAAGGGCCACATGACTATAAACCAGAGCAATCGACCGAGCGACCTACTCAGGAGATTTTTACCCAACCTGAAGTCTATCATTCTCTTCCTGAGCTACCCTCATCAAACCATAAGTAATATAGTAGGGTGGATAATTCACCTGTCTGTGCAAACAGGGTTGTCAATAATGAATGAATGAATAAATAGGCCCAATATCGTATTCAGTTCATAAGCCAACCAAAACATCGCGATATGAATGAATAATCACGATATCTTAGATATAGGCGTTATCACCGGTCTTGGCATGGTGGGGGTACTAAATCGATGCGGCCGATGTCTCCTTAGAGGCCTTCACCCTCCCTCCACCCCCTTCTACCTCATCCTTTTTCCCACAACTTTTAGTACTCCGACAGCTTAACATTTACTGGCCCAAGCCTCTATATATATTCATAATTTTATAAATATTCATTCATAAGGGCTGGCAAAATATTCAATCAGTATCACTCCTTATGAATGAATATATCGTTATCCCTTGACCCGTCAACTTTGGCACGCAAGGTATCGATAAGAGCCCACCAATCAGATCAGTAGGATCCGGTAGCCGTGCTCAGGAATACAAAATTCGGGGGCGGCCAAGGCTTCGGGGGGGGGGTTTTTTTCGCCGTCTTATTTAGGGAAATCTTATATTGAGTCTTCTGAACAAGATCTGCATCAATTCTAGCGTGATTAGAAGGCATGGCGGTGGTGTATTTGATGGTTAAATTCTACGCGTTGTTCTGATTCTGGTGTTCGCGCACGGGCCTTCCCCTCTGCTCGCCCTGACGGGTCAAGGGATAAAGCAATGAATAAAAATATCAATGGCAACCCTGTATGCAAATACTGAGTTTGGACCTTTTTATCTATATAACGCCGAGCCAGAGCTTTGTAATTACCTAATGTTATCCTTTATACTGTGACTTTACTTTCCTTATTCCCGTGCTGACTCTACTGTTACGTATGGCTGCCGGACAGGATCCGGACAGTAACTCTTGGCAGTAACTTTACTGTCCGAATCTTTTCCAAATCATGCGGAAAGTTGGGCGGTGAGGTAGCCAAGACACTACTTAAGCACCTATTTTACTAGTAAAAGCCATACAAATGCAATGTTTACTAATACCCCCTCACCCCGGCATGCCCCGCAGGCTGCTGTATGGTTAAACGGACGTGCATATTACCGCCAAGATTCTTAACACCACTCAATTGCTACCCAAGCTCTATATAAATACGTGGCAATGGCTCCCTACGCTCTACACCAAGACCCTTACCCAAAATGGACGCCTCTACCTCTGTTACCGCCGCCGCGGCGCCCCAGGAAACCCAGCCAGCCAAATAGAAGGCCTATAAGAAGCTAAGAAACGAGAACGCGATCGCGGAAATGTAGGCAGCTGTTGAAGAAAGAATGGGAAAGGAATAAGTTGCCGCAGTGGATTCAATGACCTCCCCTCCCTTGGCCCCTCTCCCGACAGCACAGACAATGTGGCATTTTCTAGCACATCTAAGTTATAAATTAGTATTGTGGGACCCACCAAATACGATAATATAACCGTGCGGTGGCGTGTCTTGGAGTACTTCGGTGTTAAAGCGCCTGGGATGTTTATTTACCATCTGCTTGCTCTTCTCCTAAGGTGACCCTCCCTCTTAAGTCCTTGTTTGAATTACCTTTGTAACTTTTAAACAAATTGCTTTTACACATCAATTTGCCTCTGGCTTCTATGTTTGCACGGATACAATTGTGATTGAAAATCCAAACTCATAAATATGGGGTGTCTCTGTCACTGCCGTAACGGAGACACCCCATATTTTAGTAAGCAGTTAATCTTGTTAGATAATCTGTATTCTCTAAAGGCGTGGGTTACGTGTACGAGTCACGTGCACGGAGCCCGTGCACTGTAAAGTCTTTTTGTAGCTTAAAGTCCTAGGGGCTTAAGATAAGGTCAACGATCAAGAAGATTATTAATTAATTAACTCTTTTATTAATGAACTGCTCTATATGCACTTCGTGACAGATCTACTGCAGTCCAAAATCTTGATCGTTAGAAATTTGGGGCGTCTCTGCAGTGGTAGAGGCACCCTAAGTTTAACACCACGCCAAGTATTACAACTTTCCTCTAGTGACCAAGCAACCCCAAATCTTGTTAGGCTAGCTCCAAATTAATACAACCGTAGAACATACTATACCACTGCGCCGCAAGGACTTTTAGTTGTAATCTTATGAATTTAATTAAAATATAAACCTCTTACAATTAAATATTTCCACGTGCAACACTATGCCAAGGATCACAATGTAGATTACTTAGACATAGCTTTGCTGCGATGTAACGGCTCTACGCCAATCGATTGATCTATGGCTCTAAAATCTAGATCTACAACCCTAAAAACAAGCTCCAAGCCACTGATTTTACACTGGCAGAATGAAACTTGGCAAAAGATTTGGACAGTAAAGTTACTGCCAAGAGTTACTGTCCGGATCCTGTCCGTATGGCTGCCTAGTAGAGGCGATATCTATGTAGTTGACCAATTAATTTTAGATGCGTATATGGCCCGGCAATCTTAAAGCATGTGTCTTTAAACAATCGGTTAAAGCCGTCTAATTAATAATGCTGTGGCGAAGTAAGTCCGTCATGGCTATCTTGGCTTTTAGCCACCTTTTCTGTGGACAGTGTGTCTAAGAGTCAGCGTCGCTGCCAGCGTCGCTGCCAAGAGGCTGATAACGTAAGCAGTCAGCGAGCTTATAGAGTTGTGACAGTCAGTCAGCTATAAGACTACAGCTAGCTGGCAGCTCGCTGCCTTAGTGGTGAGATTTGGTGGTAAGTTAAAGCTTTTGGTAGAAGTTAAGGATATTTAAATCTTTAACTGAGATTGTACGCTAAGTAATGAGAAACCCCTGGGAATATCTCGCTTAACCATACAAGGGGGTAACATAAATGGGTCAGACGGCCCTCCCTGCTAATATATTATCAAAATAAGCGAACCTTTACAAAATAGTTGGGCTGTATTATTCTGCTAGCACACTAGCAGGGAGGGCCGTCTAACCCGTTCGTGTTACCCCTTTATAGTACTGTCGTCACCAAAATATCGGTAAAAATCGCCAAGCCGCAGCAGCGCGCATTGCCCCTCCATTAAAATAATACACCCCCTATAGATTCACTAATATGGCTCTATATTTTATAAATAGAGGCTTATTTTATAGCTCTATTCTAGAGCTATAAAATAAGGCTTAATTTATATAATTTAGAGCAGTTTTAGTGGAGTTATAGGGGGTACTTATTTCTAGGAATGGAGAGGTTAGATTAGTCAGCGCAGAGCCTTAATTTAAGTTGTACAGCGGTTGCATAGCACCCCCTATAGCCCCACTAATAACGCTCTATATTTTATAAATAAAAGCTTATTTTATAGACCTAGAATGGAGCTATAAAATAAGCCTCTATTTATAAAATATAGAGCCATACTGGTAAAGCTATAGGGGGTGTATTGCTTTGATGGAGGGGTAATGCGCGCTGCTGCGGCTTGGCGATTTTTACCGATATTTCGGTGATAATAGTAAATAAGGCATTTCCCCTAATATCTCTATTACGCGCTATAAGCCCGTTCTCCTATGCCAAAATTTCCTATTTTATCACCTATGCAAAATGTAACGTATATTATATTTTACGTGTCAGCTAAGCAGTAGAGCTTCTTCCTCTACTTCTTCCTTATTAAATCCACAATCTACATATTACTCTAATAAAGCTTTAGCTACACCCTAGTTAACAAGCTTAAATATTAATCTTACTGGCTATAAGCCAACTACAGAGGTAGAAAAGCTAGCTTGGTAAAGTAGATTTAACAGAGCTTTATATTTAATTAAATCTGACATAGAAATAGAGCCTCCGGAGCTCTTACCACTAATCGTTCTACCTACCTTTTAAGCCTCTACGGGTGCAGGACGAGTTTAGCTATATTTAAATACTATATTAGGTGTTACGCGATTTAGTTAATTAAGACTCTAGCACTGTAATATAACGAGCGCAAGCCTAAATAATTGGAATGTCTATAGACTCAGATATTAAGATAAGGAGTAGAAGAAGGTCGTGGAAAGAACACGTCTATATATATAGAGCTAAGACGTAAGCAAACCCCCCTGACTAGGCCCTATCCAGGTTACGCACATTAGTGCTATAACATTGGGTGAATTAGGGCTAGATTTTAATTAGGCAATGTTCACATTTATATATAAAGAGGTGCTGCCAAAAATCTAAAATAAAACACCATAAATTCTATACAAATTTCCTAATTGGGACAGCTAGCTGGCAGCTTGACAGTCAGCGTACGTTATCCAACAGTTAGCGGACAGCGAGCGATCCAATTGACGCAGTCAGTCAGCTATTTTTCTCAAGATCGCAGCTAGGCTGACTGTTGGACACACTGTCTGTGGACCATACAATACTGTACTTCTTTAGTCTGCTTAACTTACTCTGTCCGCCCACTTTAGCCAGGACACTCTGTAACAGTGCAGTGTGGGTGAATTGACTGAGCAACTTAATTGTAAATGTAGCTGAAAGTGTCTATATATACACGAGGAAGGTATGGAAATAAATAAAAGGGGAGACTAATATGTAGCTGAAACAGGGTAATACGTAGGTGATACGCAAGCGATACGCAGGCAATACGTAAGCAATACGCAGGCAATACGCAGGTAAAACAGTGGTGGTTTGGCAGGGTACCGTAGTCGGTTACACACTCCATTCAGTACTTGCTGTCCTATAGCATTTCGGTATCCACTTAGGAAATTACTTCTAAAGACCACACCTTTAAAGCCATGGAAACATTCGCTAGGTAAATATGCCTGCGGTGCCACTAAGATTTAGTCCTAGCTGTAAAAGGCTAACGGCTTTTATCAGACGCCAAATATAGCTTATTTTAGGAGTTCTATAGAGGGGGTCCTGTTAAACAAATAACCAGGTATAAGAACTCTATCTATTAAAGAGGGCTCTAGAGCCTCTATATATACACCAGATATAACAGAACCTTGTAGCTTAGACTACGGTGGGTTCTGTTATTGGGCTAGGTATATAGGTACGACAAACTAACAACGTAATAATAACTGGTGGAGTAGTTGCCTAACAGATTAACTCCAATTATATTCTAAGATTTACTATAAGGAGAGAACTATCTACGGTAGAGACTAAGGTCCTTTAAATACATAACCATACTCCTATGAAATCCTCTCTTGTACGTAAGGTACGTGTTATATGTGTTATATATAAACGTATACTACGTATACTCCGTACACTGCGTATAATATTATGTGACTCGCTTACTATTCCTCGTTATATAGTTCCACCAGATCTATCCTAGACCGTGCCTATATTAACCAACTAGCTTCTGCCGACTCTTCTCTAAGTAGTTGTAATATTGTACTTAAAGCGTCTGTAACACTATCTCCCTCCTCTTTATCTTTGTCCTTAAAGATTTCTAATATCTCCAAGTTGTCTACTAGAGGTGTAATGTCCGTTTAATTAGTCTAGTTAATATTCTTACTTATTATACCTAAAGCTTCTTCTTTTTTACAAGCGTAATATTGTGCTCACACTGTGGCCGCCATACTATTGCTTAGTAAGATAATGTCGTCTCTATATTCTTGTTATGCTAGAGCGGGGTTAATATATATTATAATAGCAAGTCCTTTATCTTAACAACCCTTATTTTACTTAGAGTGTACTAAAGCAAACGTTTAATCGTCCTATAATGTTCGCTCTATCTCTAACGCTAAGTATATGCGTCCTATAACCCTTAACAGTCTTTGAGTTCCCTAAGTAACTTATTATAGGGTCTCGTATTTAATCTACTATTATAAAACTTAAGTCTAAGTTGGCCGCCACGCGTACTAAACTCTACTATTCTGCTAAAGAGACCGCTTAGGCCCTTAAGGCTTAACGTCGCTCCTTTAAGTCTTAGTAGGTTGTGTTCGCTCGGTTAACCCGTCTTAAAAAGGTTTATAAGAAGGTTTATTCTAAGGAGTGGAAACTTATTTAACAGGGTTTATCTAAGCTGGGTAATAAAAGGACTGGCTCTCCTCCTATAAGGGAAACAACTTTGAGTAGCTCAGCAATTACTCCTCTTAGGTCCCCCTTAGGTGACTTATTTTTTAGCAATTCCTCTTTATTAATATTGCCTAACCTACTCTCTTTTAATACTTCTATACCTTTCCTATAGCTTTCTCTATGTTGCTTAGTGGTTTCTAGGTAGTCTTACTATAGCCTATCTACTTTACTTTATACTATATTTCGTTATCTACGTCCTCGTAACTAACGATCTTTAAAACTTACTATTTATCTTCCTTTTATCCTCTATATATGTCTACCTTATAGACTAGTGGCTCAATACTCCTATATGCTGGCTCTAGCATTGCAACATATTATATAGGGTAGATTTTCATTTTAGCTAGTAGGTTTAACTTATACATAACTAATAAAATTCTTTACTTAACTTTAAAAGGTTCTAGTCTAACGTGGTCTAATTTCTTGCTTAGTTGTCAACTCTTAAAATTTTTGTGTAGTAGCTATACTTTATCCCCCTCCTTAAGATCTGGTCCCTTAGATCTCTTAGTATTATAGTACTTTTTTATTCGTTCTTATACTAGTTTAGCTGTTTCTTTAAGGTTTATATAAAGATTTATTAACGTCTCTATTCTTTGCTTAGCTGTGCTACTCATCTTTTTTGCTTAATATGGCGATAACGACGTTCTTGGCTTGTACCCATAGTTTGCCTTAAATGGTAATGTCCCCATTCCTTCTTATAGTGTTGTATTATATGCAAACTATATAACTGGTAATAACGATACCTAATTATTCTATGCGTAATTAATATAATACCTTAGATACTGTTCTAGTGTCTAGTTTAGTCTTTCCGTTTATCTATCCATCTACGGATAATACGCTGTAAATATTACTACACAAACCCCTTATTCTGCTAGAAACACTTTCTAAAACACTACTATAAATCTTAGATCTCTATCTAATATAATCTTGTCTAGTGCCCTATATTTTATAAACACTTCCTTTATATAGATTCTAGCGACATCTTCTACTAATATCTCTTTAGTGCATGCTATAAAGTATCCCCACTTTATTAGCTTATCTATTATTACTAAGATTACGTTATAATCTTGTCCTATAATAGGATCTCTTAACTTTAGTAACTTAATAATAAAGTCCTATAATATAACTTCCTATGGTCTTCCTAGTGTTTTAACAGGTTGTAGCCCTCTATACAGCTTATGCCTTGTTAGTTTATTCCTTTAGTAATCTAGATATTTCTTTATAACTTATCTTGCTAGTCCCCAGATTTCTTAAACAATATACTCCTCTTAAAGTCTTAACACTAAGCCTATAGCTCCGTTATGTCCTTATATTATTCCCTTATAGAATTCCTTAATAAATTCTTCTGCAATAGACCTAGGTATATATGTTGCTTCTCTATTTTTATATTACTCTAAGTCTAGGTCCTCTACCTATACTTTTTAAATCTTTTATATCTATTTACTCTCTAGTAAGTTATAGATCTAACTTTCCTTAGTTACTGTAATCTTTAGATAATTATACCTAATTAATCCGTCTTAATTCTTTTATAATAAAGCTCCTAATAGCTTTTTGCTACTCTATAGTTCAGCCCTTCTACTTAGAGCGTCTACTTATGCATTATCTGTACCCTTAGTATACTAAATTTCAAAATAGTATTCTATAAGTATTTCCGCCTATCTAACCTGTCTTTGGTTGAGTTCCTTTATTATTAGGAATCCTGTAAGGTTCTTATAGTCCGTCTTAACCACAAATGGTTTCTCTATGCTTTATAAAAATGCTCTCTATTCCTTAAGCGCTGTAACTATACCTAACAACTCCTTGTTGTAGATATTATAGTTTAACTCTAGTAGTATCATCTTTTAACTATAGTATGCCACTAGGTGCTATCCATCTTAATATTTCTATAGGAAGTACACCCCTAGTGTAAAGTCTAATGCATCTATTTCTATAACCGTCTCTAGACCTAGTTGATAGATCTTAAGAACTGGCTTCTAGGTAAATAACTCTTTAACTCTCTTAAATAGTTCTTATTATTCCTTTCCTTATGCCTATAGTTCTTCTTTCTTTATTAACCATATAAACGGCTTAATATCCTATAACTATTGCGCTATAAACCTTCTGCAGTAATTACAAAACCCTAGGAATAATCTTAACTATATAACGTTCTCTAGTTTCTGCTAATTTACTATAGCCTTAATCTTCTTTAGATCTATACTAAGTTGGCCTAGTTTAATAATAAATTTAACAAAATTAGTTTTCCTAGTAAAGAACTCGCATTTCTTAATTGCTACTAGTATCTATTCTTCTTATAGTCTCTTTAAGACCTACTTAACATGTTCTCTATACTCTTCCTTACTCTCTAAGTAGATAATAATGTTATTAAAGTATACTATAACAAATTTATCTAGGTATTTTCCTAACACGCTATTAATTCGCTTTTGGAACGTTGCTAGTATATTTATAAGCCCAAATTGTATAACTAATGGTTTATATAGTCCTTCCTTTAACCTAAAGGCTGCCTTCTATTTATTGCCTTCCTTGATTTTAATCTAATAGTACGCCCATCTTAGATCTATCTTTATAAAGATCTTTACATTGCCTATTCTATCTTGGATTTTGCTAATTAAGGGTAAAGAATACCTATCCTTTCTAGTAATACTGTTTAACTATCTATAGTCTATACACATCCTAAGTTTTCCATTTTTCTTTAGGATAAACAATACTGGATATTCTACTAACAACTATAACGGTCTAATATATCCCTTTTATAAGTTCTTCTAAATAAACTCCTTAAGCGCTACTGACTTGGTTTTAGTAAGCTTATAGATTAAAAAGAACTTTAGATTTATTTCCTTTTTTAATTCTATCTTATAGTCCTAAGCTGCATGTTCTAACAGTTTTTTACTTTTTAGTAACTATAACTTTTTACCATACTTATAGTATCTCTTTGGTATATAACTTAAGCCTTACTTAGTCTCTTTATATATTACTCCAACTTAGTACTATACCAACTTGGTTTACTATCGCACTTTACACCATTATATATTCTTAATATTGACTTAACCTATAACCTAATTAATCTTTAGATTGTACTTCTATAACTAAGGTATTCCTAGTATCGCCTTATCCTATCCTAATAGTAGGATATTAAAAGACATTCTAACTGGTCTTCCTTTAATAGTTATCTAAATAGGTCCTATTTTAAGATTAATAATGCCTCCTCTATAGGC
>Ga0307507_10002283_pt1 | contig 40852 bp, 38 predicted proteins | sample 7_EM_MG_FD_207223 | JGI IMG/M metagenome (GOLD analysis project Ga0307507, IMG submission 207223) | Populus trichocarpa ectomycorrhiza microbial communities from riparian zone in the Pacific Northwest, United States - 7_EM | ecosystem: Host-associated > Plants > Roots > Unclassified | place... | reverse complement strand
ACAGTGGTTCACGATAGAAAGACAATTCACACGGAACTAAGATACTTCGCTCACGCTCTGAAATTCGCTCTGTCGCTCATCTAACTAAAACAAAACTAAACGGTAGAGACAGGTGTATAAGTAAAACATAAACAGTCCATCGTGATCCTTCCATTGATCACCACACCAATCTCTCTCTTTCCCTCCATGTCGTTGTTCCTCTGCACACTTCCATGATAGACAAAGGAAAGACATGTCAGTCAAATCTCAAACATTCTAGCTCCATCTCCAAAATCTTCCACTATCATCTAAACAATCTCTCAAACACTCGCGCATGTTCTAAAGTCAACTTCGTGCTTCCAACAATAGACACCCTGTATGAGCGGGCTCGTGGGCAGGATATTGCGGTTTTATCTCTCTATTGTGATTACCAGACGCAGAGGGACCAATCAGCCGTGAACATGATCGGGAGTCTACTCAGGCAGGTTGCTTCGGGAAAAACAGAGATTCCGGGCGAAATCCGAAGCGCTTTTGAAGAGTCGAGGGAGGGGGGTGGGAAAGGTCTTCGATTACCGGACATGCTGAAATTATTCGTCAAAACGATCGGCTCCATTGGGCGAGTATATATCTGCGTCGACGGTGTGGACGAGCTACTACCTCGAGGTCGATCAGAGTTCCTCCGCATGTTACGACAACTTATTCAGGAAGCACCAAATACGCGACTATTTCTTACAGGGAGACCGTATATTCGCATGGAGCTTAGCAAATATCTCACGGGGGGGGCTTATATCATAAATGTTGTCGTAGACCAAGGAGATATCGCTAGATATGTAAGCCAGAAGATGGACGATGACGATACCCGAGATCCAGACTTGATGACAGAAAGTCTAAAGACGGATATTATGAAAACAATGTTAGAAAAGGCTTCGGAGATGTAAGTAGGACTACTTCTCTTATAATTTTTGGTCACTGGTTGATATTCTGCGCAGGTTTCTGCTCGTCGCATTAAATATCGATGCAATTCTGAGCGAAACCTCGATAGCGAGGAGAAAGAAAATGTTGCAACAGGTGGCGACCACTGGCGTGGACCTGGACAGCGTGTACGACCAAACACTGCAGCGGATAAGGAAACAGAAGGGTGACCGATCAAGACTTGGGGTGGAGGTACTGATGTGGGTATCTCATGCGGAGCGGCCGCTACAGATTGACGAACTATGTTACGCTCTGGCAGTAGAAACAGGGACGACCGATCTAGATCCTGAGAACATTCGTCCACAAGATAAAGTCCTAGGGTCATGCTTAGGGCTTGCGGTAGTGGATAAGGAGACATCGACAGTCCGGCTAATCCACTACACACTTCAAGAATATCTTTCCCGGCCTGGTATCTTGCCTGACGCCCACAAAACGCTCGGGCAAACATGCTTGACTTATCTGAATTATGACTAGGTCAAAGGACTTCCAGCCAATAACGCTTCAAACTTTGGGGGTCTGCCCTTTCTCGAATATCCTTCTTTGCATTGGGGGGACCACGCAAAAATGGGCCTCACAGAGCACGCGAAATCACTGGCGCTGGAGCTGTTTAACCGGAACGATAACTATATATATGCTGCCTTACTTTTCAACCAAATCCACAGTTATCATTTTCACCCATCTACTAGTCACCTGCTCACTGGTTTACACTGTGCATCCTACTTTGGAATTGATGAGGTCGTAGCTACTTTGATAGAGATGAAAGGCTGTAATATCAATCAACGAGATTATTGGGGATTTACACCACTCATCTGGGCTGCTCGGCAAGGGAATCAAAGAGTACTGAGGCTACTGCTCACACGCCACGATGTCGATCCCGATCAGCCGGACGACAATGGTCAAACACCACTCTCGTGGGCTTCTTCAAGTGGGCATGAGACGGTAGTGAGGCTACTACTCGCACGGGACGATATCGATCCCGATAGTACAGACAAGAGTGGGTGGACGCCACTCTTACGGGCTTCTGTGAGTGGGTGTGAGGGGGTGGTGAGGCTATTGCTCACCCAAGACGATGTCGACCCCGACAAGCTAGACAACAATGGCCGAACGCCGCTCTGGTGGGCTTCTTTTTATGGGCATGAGGGGGTGGTAGGGCTGCTGCTCTCACGAAACAATGTCAATCCCGACAGGCCAGACAACGGCGGCCAAGCGCCACTCTCGCAAGCTTCTTTGAATGGGCGTGAGGCGGTGATGAGACTACTGCTCACACGAGAGGATGTCGATCCCAATAAGCCGATAGCAGTGGTCGAACACCACTCTGGCAGGCCTCTTTTTACGGACATCAAGGGGTAGTGAGACTGCTGCTCTCACGGAACGATGTCAACCCCGACAAGCTAGACAGCGATGGTCGAACGCCACTCTCGCGGGCTTCTTTGAATGGGCGTGAGGGGGTGGCGAGACTATTGCTCACACGGGACGATATCGATCCCAACAAGCCAGACGACGATGGTCGAACGCCGCTCTGGTGGGCTTCGTTTTATGGACAAGAGGGAGTGGTAGGTCTGCTGCTCTCACGGAACAATGTCAATCCCGACAAGCCAAACAACGGCGGTCAAACGCCACTCGGGGTCGCTTCCTCCCGTGGGCATATGGAGATTGTAGCACTCCTCCAGCCTCGAACAACCACAATCTCTAACATGGATTAAGCCTAAAGAGATATTTGCCTACATTCCCTTTCTGCGCGTACGTACAGTACGTACGCCCCTTTCGCAATAGTTTCCCCCTACCTACCCGCTATCAGCACGACTTCCGCCCTCTCTTCGAAACCTTTTATGGCTGTATAGTGTCTCGTTGCCATTTCGTGGGCATTCTTCCCCTTTTCTTTCTTTTCAGTTCTCCCAAACCCCAATCTTTCAAATTATCCTTGATATGGCTTGTCTGAGGCAATTACTGAATTATGTACTCTACTGGCGTTTAATGTTCTCGTTTCTTCTCCACCTATGGTGTTTTATGGGGGGGGGGGGTGATACTGTCGTACTGAGATCCTCGAGATCGTGGCTTGATTCATTGAAGTTTCGAAAGCGTTCCATTTTTCTATGTATGTAGATCCACTTTCTTGTCCGATATTATGCTTTACTTGCTTCTGTCTTTTGCTGTTGAATTCTAAGCTCTTATACCCACCACCCCCAGGTGTTAGCCCCCGTGAGTGAGAGTGCGAAAAACGCAGTGATACGGAGGGGTTTCAAACTATCCTTGCTTCCGATCAGGAGCCAAACCTGTCGGGGTTCAATATACCCACTGAGGGATATTGGGAAGAAGTTGGGGATTTTTGCTTTTATTCTACTCGAACCCCAGCCGCACAGCATGGCCGAAGATATCATAAATGGTGAAATTCCTGCAAACCAGGAAACAAGTTTTGTGTGATATATGAGGGATATGCAGCACCTTTCCTCGTTCATTTAGAACTCCGCTAGTCTTGATATATGGGAAGGAAAAAAAGGTTGGAAACATTGTAGGCTATGCATTCCTCTGGCGGATTCAAATCACATAATCTATTCTTTCGTAATAAAATTTGAGTCTAGCCTGTGGGGCTTAAGAGTTTCTGGTTTTCTTTTCAAGGAAAGGCGAAGGAAAATTCTTTAAAAATGATTGAGCCCTAGTGTGTTTTCCTTGGTGTTTGGCCACTCCTTAACATTCCCAAATTGGCACAGACGGGCGAGTCCGTTCTTGTGGTGGTACCGGTCCTCGGTAGTGTCCGGGGCAAATATTTTGGGATCGTTGTACGATACAGGTACTATACTTGTGTTGTTTATGCTCTTCCTGGTTTGGGTTTTTTCTTGACTTAAGTTATGCTGCTAGGGACTGGTTATGCCGCTTGGTAATCTATCTACCCCTGATCACTCTTCTGCATGAGGTGACCCCGGTGTGTGGATTGAGGAATCTCGGCGAAGATGAAGACGAGAGGGTGCAGTCACGAAGAAAGAAATATATGATATAGGAGGTTGGGGATTCTGGGCGGGTGAGGGTCTGCGAGGGTGGGTCAGCATCGTGAAGTACCGTTCCAGATCGCTTCATGCACGGGCATATGGAGGTGGTAGCTAGTGTGGGTTAAGCTCGGAGAGAAACTTGCTTTATTCCTTCTTGGCATACATGTACTGTACGTGCACTACTAGTATTCTCACAACATTTTCTATTCACATGCTATTAGTGCCTGTACCGCCCTCTATTCGGGCTCTTTTTACCTACCTGGCGTATCGCTCCTGTCTCCTGGGTGTTCTCTTCCTCCTTTCCTTTCCTCTTTCCTTTCCTTTCCTTTCGCATTTTCCCTGAACTTCTAGCCTTGAAAGTGTCCTAGGCATGGGCTTGTCGTAGGGAACTATTATCCATATTAGTATATTGCACGGCATCCTGAAAACAACCAAGAAAATATGCACGGAGACGATTTTTATACGTAAAGAGTTACCCGACAGGGGCGGTGTATGAGAGGTCATATCTTCCAAATTGTTTTCTTCCTCTCGGCAGGTAGACAGGCTGATAAAGACAAAAACGGTAACAGCCAACACTTTTGAGAATATCTCTACGATCTTAATTGATTGTCCTCATTTCTCCTTCTTACCCCCCGCTGTCCATGCCTCGCATTTCACGTAGCCCAAGTAGAGAGTATGTAAAGGTTCTGTTATCATATAACTCACTACCTATTCTCTTATTTTATTTTCTATTGTGTGATACACACGGGCGACTACTCGCTTATACTACATAACTTATATCCAATCTTGAGTCGTTTCTGCTCCAGATGTTTAGCAAAGAGGTGCTGCTATTGAATTGTGGTGCCCAAAGTCATGGTAGAGCCCTGAATGGGGGTGAGAAGGGTAAGGAAAATACGCCACTACTGCCAGTTTTTGAGCTAGGCTCCCTTTCCATACAGAACCAAAACCCGGGAATGTAGAAAGCCTGCATCAGTCTGGCTAAGTTTGCAATCCCTCGCAGACTCCGATGGTTAAAAACGAAACAGTAAGCGTGGCTTTATCAACGGAGGCAGCTGGGGCGACATGGCACTTGTTCAATTGTCTATGATTCTGCGGTGACGCACTTGACTCTACAATACTTGTATTCTCATCGTGTATTCGGAATGCGGTTCCTATAAAAGTGCCGCAAGGTGTGTCAGAATTATGTGAAATATCGAAGATATGATGGGTTTAATACAAAGAGGATAGTGTAGCTGATTGGGTACTCGCTTTGGTATAGCCATGCTGTTTGAAATATTACAGTGAATAGTGCTAGTAGCCGGCGCGGCGCATATCCTCATTACAGGCAAGAAGTAACCGAAAATAAGAGTAGTAAGTTTGTAGCGCGCACGGATTTTTAACCATATATTTTCCAAACCTCTGTTTTCGGTTAGTATGAGAATTACCTCACACTTTAAAATTTACTGTCGTGCTGGAGAAATGCAGCATCAAGGCTATCCTCTGGTGTGGTTAAAATATAATAAAAGAGAAGAAGCTTGACCCAATACAAGAATTAATGATGCAAGTAATAGTAACTACTGCTAGCCATGTTTGGTTATAGTACTAAGACATAAATCTTAATCATACCTGATTCCGAATACACGATGAAATTACAAGTACAGTGCAACGTAATATCCTCTCCCGGGTGAGGCAATTATCTATTACATATAACTACTCAATGTACTAATTCGAGCTAGGGAAATTGGGACGTGACCAAGTTGGTAAGGATTGCACTTGTTAAGGCTAGTTCAGTAAAACTGCGTGCTTGTGATATAGATATGGTAGGTAATTAGTGGGGATTGTGAATTACTGATAAGTTAGGGGAAAAGAGCCTTCTCCATCGGAGGTCTGCTTATCGAGATGGGAAGGTGTGATTTCCTTGGCGTGGTAATTATTGGCCGGAACTCCCATCTAATACAGCTGGATGACATGACACCACCACAAGAAAGCAATCTCAGCTTGTTCCTGCCCGCAGGAAGGAAACATCCATTTACTATCTTGATGTATTCACATAGTGCTACACAGAAATATCGCCTGCTACTGCACCTTATCTACTACTAATACATCTCATATGGGGAATAGTTTATCGAGTCGCCGTCGTGATCATCGGCAACATGGCAAATCGAATTTCCATAACACGACCCGTTGTATTTACGGTCACTCGAATAAGAACACTGAGAATGTGTTAAACCGCTACAGTAGCACCACTAAGGTGAGGGCAAATAAAGAACCTTGGCGGATTCAATCATGGCTGTCGCTGCTCGAGCCTTATGGAAGGCATCAAGATGTGAGTAACAGTCGACTAGATGGTGTTGGGGACTGGGTTCTACAGAAGGATGAGTTCAAGGCATGGTGCAAGAGTCAGAATTGCTCAGTGAATCACACTATTCTCTGCTATGGGGACCAAGGGGTTGGCAGAACATATATGAGGTATGGAAGTATTTTTCAGAAATAATAGCGGATGCTGACAAGGAATAAAATCAGTTCATTAGTGATAGACACCCTATGCGAGCAAGCGTGTCGAAAGGGTGTCGTGGTTTTATTTTTCTATTGCAATGGCCAGGAGCAGAAGGACCAATCGGCCGCGAACATTATAGGGAGTCTACTTAGGCAATTTGCTGTGGGAACGGCAGAGATTCCAGAGGGAATTCATAGTGCGTTTGAGAAGTCGAGGCAGGGAGGTGGAAGAGGGCTCGAATTACCAGACATGATGGAATTATTCATCAAAACAATTATCTTGATTGAACGAGCATACATCTGTATTGACGCAGCCGATGAGCTACTGCCCCAGGCTCGATCAGAGCTTCTTGACGCATTAGGACAGATTATTCGAGAGGCACCGAATACGCGGCTATTTCTTACAGGGAGGCCGCATATTCGCCGGGAGATTGAGAAGCATCTTGTTCAGGACGCATATAGCATAAACGTTGTAGTCGACCAAGGAGATATCGCTAGACATCTTAGCCGGAAGATGGATGATAATATGCGAGATGCGGACGTGATGGGGGATCTGAAAAATGATATGGTGGGAGGAATGTCAGAAAAGGCTTCGGAGAAGTAAGTAGGGGTAACCCTAGTATGAATTTTGGTCACTGTTTAACACTCTGCAAAGGTCCCCACCCATCGCACTAAAAATGGATGATCTCTTAGGAGGAATGTCGGAAAAGGCTTCGCAGATGTAAGTAGGAGTAACCCTATTATAGATTTGGGTTACTGGTTAACACTCCGCAAAGATCCTTACCTGTTGCACTAGAAATCGATGATATCTTGGGCGAGAGCAGGTTAGCGAGGCAGAGGAAAATGTTGCAAATGGTGACTACGATTGGAGTGGACCTGGACAGTGTGTACATCCAAACTCTGCAACAAATAGGGGAACAGAAGGGTGGCTGGCCAAGACTTGGGATGGAGGTGCTGATGTGGGTATCCCATGCTGTGAGGCCATTGCGGATCGACGAACTCTGCCACGCTCTGGCAGTAGAGGTGGAGGCGATGGACTTAGACCCTAAGAAAATTCGGTCGCAAGATACAGTGCTCGGGTCATGCTTAGGGCTTGCCTTTGTTGACAAGAAGACATCGACTGTTCGGTTAATCCACGACACGCTCCAAGAGTACCTTTCTCGGCCTGGGATCCTACCTGGTGCACACAAAATGTTAGGTGAAACCTGCTTAGCTTATCTGAATTATGATCAGGTCAAGGGGCTATCAACCAGCAACATTGGGGACCTTGGACACATGCCCTTTCTCAAATATTCGTCTTTATATTGGGGGGACCACGCAAAAGTCGAGCTCTCAGACCGGGCAAGAACCCTTGCACAGATAAAGGAGAATAGCTAAAATAGGAATGAAAGAGGCTATGACCAAATGCCGGTTAACTGTAATTGGGGGAGTTGCCGGAGTGCCGTTCGGATGAGTGACAGTTTGACTTCGAGAGTGATGGGGGCACTCCAAAGGCACACTAGCACGATGGCGACTTAGCCCGAGTCGGTGACGGAAATGGCGCGTAGCAAGGAAGAAAGCATAGTGGTATGAGAGGAAAAAGGATTGTCTGTAGTTCCGTGATTGCTCTCTACGGGCTGGCCCTGGACTTATATACAGGTAGAGAGTGATCGTAACGCACATCAGAGCAACTTCTTACACACAAAAGTCACGACTCTAAACTAGGGGCCGTGTCCCAAACAACTATCGTAACCTAATAACTATCATGGGAATATATACCTATCAGAGAATACCGGAACTTGAGAGGCTCCGGGGAAGGGGGCTGCGGTGAGCTGGGCGGTTTGGCGGAGGGAAAGTGCTATCAGCGTAATGGGGAAAAGAGCCTTCGCAGTCCGATACTCTTCCGGGGTATTAGGGCCTACTGGTCGGGATGTAGGTGACCTCTAGAGCTGGTGGTGGTGGTATTAGGATGGTCATCTCCGCCATAGACTCTTCCTCGTCCCCGGCCGACGCCGAACACTGATGTCTCACGCTGAAGGGCCCCGCCGTCCTGCACTTGGACCGCCCTGGACGGACTATAGATAGCCGTCACGTCCCGTCTAGGGCTCTTGGCAGTCCCCCGCCGGACCCCCGGACGGTTGGCAACACTGGGTGTGCGGGTAAGTTAGTGGTCTGCTAGGTTGGGATTGATGTCCTCCCCCCCTAAAAGCATCCTTGCTACCCCTTCATGTACCTTCAAAGCCACAATCGAGAGTTGTGTGCTGTAAGGTCTAACCGGCACTTGGTTGGGGTTGAAGTCCTCTCGTTCCAAAAGCATCATTACTATCTCCTCACGCCTAGTGATGGACACGATCAGATCATGATCGAGTTTTGCTCGACTATAGTCTGCTCGATCAGCCTCGATCATAGGCGTCCCTCGATCATGGGTACTACTCGATCATGCTCGATCTTCATCGAGTATATTCGAGCATCTTGAATCATGACCGATCACTCTGCTAATCTTAGTAATTGGGTGATGCGATAACTTATATAAAGGGAGTCTACTCGCACACTAGATACAATTTTTTCGGCCTGATTTTACGCTGTTCTTCAACAAACTGCCATTCTGACCACTGACGTTACCATAATGTCACCACTCCCATCGTTTCTGGTCTATGGTAGGTAGCTAGTGAATGCCGCCAATGACTCTGGATCAGCTACAAATTACCGTGATACACTAGGTGGACGATAGGGTAGGGATTTTCTGTTCTGGTTATAACATGAGTGTAAATACTCGTAATCCATACTGAATGAATATTTAATTCTTGATAGACACAAAATCGACCACACTCGAGCAGTGGCTATGATCGATCATTCGATTATGGGGTCCCCTCGATCAGATCATGATCGTGCCCATCACTAAGTGCACAGCAGTTCACGACATGTTAACCTACAAGTACAAGTACTATTTTACTTTAATACCAAGTGAGTGGTGGTCGGTGATAAGATTTTAGCCTACGATCCCTGAGCGTCAATCACTTCCTTGGGAAATGCCCTAGTGGAGACTAAGTTAGCTCAGGCGAATATTTATGGAAAGATTACCGAGACATCTCTTTCCTCTGTTATTAAGGTAGTGTACAGGGGAACAGGGGCATCTGGGGAAATACAGAGATAGGTGTGATGATCCATGGAAGGATTAGGGCGTGCTACTTATCTTTTACATATACACTTGTCATTACTGGTAGTTTAGTTTTGAGATTAGGAACGAGAGAGTGAACAAAGTGCGGGCGGTGGAAGTTACATTTTCATATCCTCCGGACAAAATGCCCAAACTCCAGGTGAATTCTCTTACTCTATCGTCTACCACTATGCGACTCCTATCCTCCCCCCTTAACAAGTCTTACTAACAACCCACTGACATCAGGTAACTATCTAGGAAAATGAGAATATGTCCAGTCAGGAAAAATGAAAGGCATAAAAGAGAGAAGCTAGAATACAAACAGAACAAGCGATGATCAAATGATGGGTGACCGCGATCGGGGGGATTGACGAGGAGTTATCTGGATGGGGCGTAGTTTGACTGGGAGAATATCGGAACTTCCGAGGCCTTGAGGAAGGGGGCTGAGGCGTGCTGGGCGGTTCGGCTGAGGGGATGATAGTGTCAGCGCAATTAGAAACCGAACATTCGCAGTCTGATATCTCTTCTAGCGTATTGAGGTATGCTGGTGGGAATGATAGTTGCTCGCTAGGGTCTGCATCAGACTTACAGACATTGCTGTTAAAACTGCTTGTTACGTTGCCGCAGTTTGCATTGCCGTTGCCTATGTTGACCGGTACCATGGGTGTATTTTGTGACATGATATTGTTTCGAAGGCTTTGATAGAATGTAGAAATGGTATAGCGGCTTATAGGGATATTGAGGAAGCGTGTAAACTTTCTATGAAATGAGGGTGAAATAGAGCTGGGTGATGAGGCTTGGTGTTTGAGAACTGCTATCCACTCAGGCCTATGCCAGGAAAATATAGTTATTAGATCAATGGGATCGCAAGTGGGCCAGATGCGGACTAAAATACCTTCGAATTCCGTAAATAAGGCGCCCGCCTTATTCAACATTTGGGTTGGGAGAAAGGGTAACTCAGGTTTAGGGTTGCTGGTCGAATCGATAATCGTTACCACGTTGCTTGGTGCGCCTAACTTTCCAAGTCACCTTATTTACGGAATTGTGCGGGTATGAGCGCGGCTAACCGATATTAAGACCTTGATTTTTTCTATGCTGCTTGCACCCATGGTGCTGGGGCAGTGATAACTTGAAAACTTGCAATTATAGTGTCTTGGGTTTTGTCTGGCTACTAAAGGACTCTTATAGAGCCCTGAGCCTGCAGAGCGAATGAGGGGCTGTGAAGCTTAGCATTTTGGAAATCCCATTGGCTCGCCGCGCCACGCGATAGCCCGGCTGTGTAGGTTGGAAAATATCTCTAGAGATGGCTGGGCAATGTCAAGAAGAAAGAAGAAAAGATATATGGCGCGAGAGATTGGCGATTCCACCTGAGTAAGATGTATCAGATGTGGATAAGGTCAATTAATGTAAGCAAGAAATGGGTTTTTCGTTTTAATTATTAGCGCAGCTGAAAGAGAAATTTTAGCAGGAACAGACCCACATCATTTTTCCCACTTAGTATATACAATTTATAAAGTGATATGCTCTCTCTTTAGTGGAACCACGACACATCACTGGGAGGGGGCTTTGGAACAGAAACTGAGTTTTAGTTTTTGTCCTATGGAGTGGAAAGATATGTGGGCAGTGTATTAGTAGTTCTTGATCAGTGCGCAACTAGTATCAAGAAGATCAAGATTGTGGCAAGGCAGTTTAATCTTATCGAATTTGATCCGTGAAGTGTTTCCAACGGGCCAGGTACGCCAGGTCGGGTCCACCGATAGGCCGTATAGGCTTAGTACTGGCTGCCTGATGGGCCAGCCTGGCCTATATAGCCTAGGCCGGCCTACATGGCCAAGGCTAGCTCGCTCTCAGCGAACAGTCATGCAGTATCCACGGTAAAAATCCACTGTAAATATTCCCCGATTACCTAATGATATTAATTGAATTGGTCGTAGAAAAAAGAACCACTACTACGGTGTCAACTATGCATCGGTAAGGTAGCGACTACATAATATGAGGTATCAATACAGTGGGGATTAACCATAAATGTTTTCCGATTACAAAATGACATTAAAAATACAAGAATGATGTTGCTTTATTAGCTTAGGGATTTAATTTAGCTCTTGCTGAAGAAGCATAGTTGGAGGGAAGAATGGTAAGATAGGACTTCGCAAGTTACCCTTGAAAGTGAGTTGTTATGACTTTGCTAAGTTAGTTGTGTATCGCTCATGGTGTGATTGCCTATGAGCGGCCCGGCCAGTTGGGAACACTGACTGTAAATAAGTTTCTCCTCATCAAAGATGAGGTCACTGGTACTCCCTATATATATTTTCGACCATTAGGCCTTTCTTTTGGTTCATCGTAAGTCTCGCCAATATCTCAGCCAATTCCGCACTTATTTTTTGTTTATATAGCGAGTGATAGAACATGAAGGGGCAGTTTGGGAATCCTATTCACACTCTAGTGTAGGTTGATACTATTACCAGTGGTGTTGTGGGAACAAGTTAGAGAAGGGGTTCTATTATGTGATCCAAGCTTCAGTAGAAAAAGGGGACAAGGGATGAAGAGAATAAAGGAGAGAATGAGACTACCTAAAGAAGTAAAGACCAAGGAAATCATCAAGGTGTGGGAATAGATGCATAATTCGCAACACATGCATTCGTGCTACAAGATCATGTAACCTAGTGGAGTAAGACTATCTTTATTGTGAAGAGAACAAAGTAATACTAAATTAAGGCAGTATTAGATCCATATTATTCCTGATACTGATATGTGGATTAGCAAATCAGGATGAAAGTGGAGATGAGGGGGTGAAAATGGCGGAGAGAGATTGTAGGACAGGAGATTGGTCAATCTGGAGGACCAAGGGGTGGATGAGGGTAACTGTTTTAATCGGAGGAGGAACTATCTTTATCAGGAGTAGCTGCACATAAGTTAAGAACAACAAATTTATCGAACCTTTCTCATTCGTCCCTCCATGCCGAAAGATTATAGCTGGACTGCTACAAACTTGAGTATTCTTTGCCCGGATCAAGACACTTCACTCCGGGAGCTCACCTATAGAAACCCGACTTCGCGCACTGTACAGCGGGGTAGTTTGTGGCTATAGTGACCTAGAGACCAATGTAGCCCGGAGCCCCTTGGCTAGGTGAACTGTCTGCGATAAATTAGGATTCCATGAGCAGGCTGAGAAGCTGACTGGGTTGCCCAGTAGGTTTTGGTATCTGAGCAAGGTTTGGTTTTGTTAGCAAACTCAGGCAACTCATGGGTTACCCTGCAAGGGTGGTGTCACAGCACGGATGGCAAAATGTAGGTCTCAGATCTCTTAATATCATGCATGAAGCTAAAATTGATGTTAATTAAGTGAGATGAGGTAATTGCCCCGGGAAGGTACCTAGCTCGCTAAATCTGCTAGTAGGGTCAGTTAAACCACAGACTTTCACTCTATATTGTCATTGATAGGGGTTGGCCATCCGGTGGGGAGCTGGCTTTATAAGTGAGTCTCCTGCTCATGGTGCATGAGAATTCGAATTTCCATGCTGCAATTACTTGAGTTGGGGAGTGTGAGCTCTTTAAGAGTTTCCGGATAAGCTAAAGTCACCACTTTTCCCTCGTACTTTCTCCTCATTGGTGTGATAAGATTCAATTTGATGCAGGGCTTTCCTGGCCACGCTGAGTAAGGAAAGACTCACCTTTGCTGTCCCCTCTTGTAGGTGAAATAAGGGAATTGCATTGACTGCTGGCTACAAATCTTAGTGGGTGAAGTATAAGGGAGTTGGTTATACTTACTTGGCTATCGTAGGTTGCTAAGATACAAGCGCTCAGCAAGATGTTTTCGTACAAGCTCCGTCTCCGTTACAACCTCAGTGTTTGAAATTTAACCTTGTCGCACAAGCCTACGATAGTGCTTCCGACCTATTACAAGTTACTGTCATTAGGTGTTACATGTTTTATTGCCTAATCGCATTATGGACCCTACGATTGAAAGTCGCAAGAGGGTAGTTGCCGTCCTGAGAGAGAACCTAAATGATGCAGAGAAGAAGTTGGAGATCTAAGAGACTCAACCTCGTACGTTCGTTAGGAATGCTACCCCTATTACGCCTAAGAAGATGGAAACGGTGGTGGATTTGAGACCGGATAGGCCCAAGTCGATGAAGCGAGAAAGAGAGTCGACCACTTTCGGAGCGAGGGAAGGAAAGAGATTTGAGGGAGGGGGGATACCGTTTGACCCGGTAGGATTGAGGGGGAAGAGGAGGGTGGTGGGGCTGAAGGTAAACCGAGTGTTGTGGGAGGTGGGGATAGGAGGATTACTGGCTGGGCTTGAAGAGGAGGGATATGTGATTTGTGAGGGAGCGAGATGGTTGGTGGATGAGGAAGAGGTGGTACGGAGGAAAGGTCTTGGCAAAACATCGTCCACAGTTGTGGTGTTTATGCGCGGGGCTTTGGATGTGGCTGGGTTGTTGAGGGGTGGGTTGTGGCTGGGTGGACGGTGGCACTCGGTCAAGAGGTTTGAAGCGGTGTAGTTGGTAAGGAAGAAGACAAGTTGGGTGTGGATGAGGGAGTGGATGGAGAAAGAGGGAGCGGTGAGGGAAGAGAGGGTAGGAAGGCTTGGATGGATATGGAGGATATCGCCGGGCAGTTGAAGGAGTTGAGGAAGAGGGCCGAGAAAGTGGCAGAGGATGAAAAGAGGAGGAGGTACGAGGGTATTGAGGAGAAGCGACCGCTGAAACCGGTCGTGGGATTGGAATTGAAGAAGGATAAGGTGAAGTTTGCGGGTACAGAAGCGGAGGCGAGGGTGTTTTTTGGTGGTAGTAGTGGTGCTTTTGGGGGTAAGGCGGAGTCACCCATTGCAAGTGGCTCAATCTTTTCTGCGGGAGGGAGTGATAAGTTTAGGAGTAATGCGTGGCAAATGGAGTTTGGTTATTGACTGTGAAAGGGGTTGGGGTAGTAGGTGGGGGATAGGGGGCAGACATCCTGTATGGATATAGAAAGCCCGTAGTGTGTTGTTTTAGCTAGTTTTGATTAGTTGAATATACGGTGAAAAGTTTATAAAAAAAAAAAAAAAAAAAGTTTTTGTACTTTTAGGGGAGTGAAAGAAGGAAGAGTGAAAAAGAAAGTACAAGAAAAGGGGTAAAGATAGGAAGGTGGTGGGGAGATTGAAATTGTTTTTGCGGCAAGGCCTGGATTAGAGGCAGTAGGCTAGTTTTTGTAAGTGCAGACGAGACCTTTGAGTTCATAGAAAGCCAAAGAGAATGTACTTAAATAAAAAATAGAAAATAAAAAGTTTTTGTTCAAGGGCTGCCAAGTAAGTCTTTCAGTGGTGGTAAGAGGAGCAAAGACACCGGATAGCCAAACACTGCGGTCGCATGTTGCTATGTTGTCCTATGAGACAAACTCGTTGTCTTAGACATCCCTGGTGCTTGTATATTTTGGAGGCTCGCTTGGATTAGGCGGGGTGGATCTGTGATGGGCTAAGCTAGCGGGTTAGGATTTGGCGTTGCCAATTGGCCTCATAATTAGTTACGAACGGCGAGGGTTACAAACTTAGCAGAACTAATGCAAGCTTCCCGCGGTCGTGGCGCGCTAGAGGGGAAGAACGCAACAAAGGGCAAGCCTTTCAGCACCTGAGAGGGCTAAAAAACGAAACTCTAAACGTGACTTTATCTGAGGAGGCAGATGAGGGGACATGGCATACTGCTCAATTTCCTATGATTCTGTAGTGACGCACTTGACTGTGCAAGAAAGGTAATATCCCTGTTCTTTTACTGTACCGGTATTTTTTGAGGGGCTACATGGATTAGGTGGATTGGATCTATAATGAGCTACCGGTAGGTTAGCAGGTTAAGATTTAACGCTGCCACTGGAATACGTTACCAATCGAAGCTTGGGAAATCAAAACGTGGCCAAGTTGGGAAGATCTCACATTGTACCTTTCGAGGCTCGTTCATTGAAACCATGTTCTCGTAATATAAATATGGTGGTAGGAGCTGAAATTTCTGATAAGTACTGAGACAAGTATTTTTCAGAACGGTCGGGGTTAGTTGTGGCAACGTGCTTTCTGAAAGTGTCCATTTCTAGGTTTAGTCTTAAGTTAGTTAATACCTTGAGTACTTGTATTAGTCTCATAATTAGTTTACGCACAACGGCTTGTGCTATTCACCCCTTTCCTAATGGAGTTCTAGGCTATTTAGCAAACAGGATAATTTTACGGTAGACAAGTTCACAAATAGCCACTCTGACTCCCACGATAGCAAGCGCCCGGCATAGCGAGCCATCCACCCAAATACTAGCCGCTCGAACCGCTAGATCGGAAGTCTGCTTACCGAGATGGGAAGGGAGAGTCACTGATTGTCTTGGCATGAAAACTATTGACTTGCGTTCTCGTCTGATATAGCTAGATGACACCTATTTACCTCCTCAATATATTTCTGTACTTCTACAGGGAAATCTCACCTGCTACCGCACATTAACTACCACCAATACATTACCTTTAGGGGGCAATTTATTGAGTGGCCGTCTTGACCATCAGCAAAGATCTCCACCCATTGCACTAAAAACCGAAGATATCTTGGGAGAAATGTCGGAAAAGGCTTCAGAGAAGTAAGGAGTAGCCCTATTTCAAATTTTGGTCACTTGTTAACACTTTGCAAAGGTCCCCATCCGTTGCGTTAACGACCGATGATACCTTGGGAGGAATGTCGGAAAGGGCTTCGGAGAAGTAAGTAGGAGTGGCATTATTATAGATTTGAGTCACTGGTTAACACTCGGCAAAGGTCCCAACATATTGCACTAAAAATCGACGATATCCCGGCCGAGACTAGATTAGTGAGGCAGAGGAAAATGTTGCAAACCGTGACTACAACTGGTGTGGACCTGGACACTGTGTACGGCCAAACTCTGCAGCAAATAAAGGAACAGAAGGGTGACCGGCCAAGACTTGGGATAGAGGCGCTGATGTGGGTATCCCATGCGAAGCGGCAGTTGCGAATCAATGAACTCTGCCATGCTCTCGCAGTAGATGTGGAAGCAACGGATCTAGACCCTAAGGAAATCCGGTTACAAGATACAGTGCTTGGGTCATGCTTAGGGCTTGTCATGGTTGACAAAAAGACATCAATAGTCCGGCTAATTCACGACACGCTTCAAGAGTACCTTTCTCGGCCTGGGATCCTACCTGGTGCACACAAAATATTAGGGGAAACCTGCTTGGCTTATCTGAATTATGACCAGGTCAAAGGGCTTCAAGCAAACAAGGTTGGGGACCTTGTACACATGCCCTTTCTGGAATATTCTTCTTTATTCTGGGCGGCCCACGCAAAAATCGAACTCTCAGACCGGGCAAAAGTCCTTGCACTCGAACTATTAAACCAATTACACTATCATATATCTTTTACCTTTCGTTCCAAACATGAATGGCCTCCCCAATGCTCGATGTTTTGTTATGGATTTACCAGTTTACACTGTGCATCATCCCTTGGGATTGGTGCGTTAGTGGCTGGGTTGATCGAGATGAAAAACTGTGATATCAATCAAGTAGATTGGATATCGTATACACCACTCATGCGGGCTGTTAGGTGTGGGAATCATGAGGTGGTAAGGCTACTGCTCACATGCGAGGGGATCGATCCCGACAAGCCAACATCCAACGGTCGAACACCACTCCTTTCTGCTTGTTCATATGGGGACGTAGAGATGGTGAGGCTACTCATAAAGAGCGGCGCCGATCCCAACAAGGCAGACAACGATGGTAAAACACCACTCATGAAGGCTTCCCGCCGTGGGAATATGCAGATCGTAGACCTCCTCCAGCCTCGGATAATCACAATGTCCGACTTGGAGTAGGCTGAAATAGAGGGATTCCCCTACATTCCCTCTCTATGCAAGTGTGCATGTATCTCTTTCGCAATCATTTCACACTGGATCTCATTATTAGCATCGCTTCTCCTTGTAACCCTTTCTGGCCGCTTTGTGTCTTTTTACCGTTTTCTAAATACTTTCCACTCATTTTCTTTGTTTTCTGTGTTTCCTGACCCCCAATATTTCAAGTTATCTTGGGCATGGGCTTGTTTCAGGAAACCGCTATCATATGTATTCCATTAAAATTCAAGCTTCACAGCTCTTTCCCGCCTCTGGCGTTTCAAGTTCATAAAATGGCGATATAGAATTGAGATAGCTGGGATCTGTACACGATATGTTATGGGTTGAAACACGTTTTATTATTCAATCTGTATGGAATCGCTTTCCTAAGTGATATTTTAATACAGAGCCCTCCATCCATCTTCTGCTGTAGAATTGCAACACCTGATAGGATACTTGGATGTAAATTAGTTATCGGGGCTGTGTAGCAACCGAGAGCCTAGTTACAACATAACATAGGATGCATGCCCTGCAACTGCGGTTATTCCAAGTTAGTATAATCTATGTAATCGAAAGTCACAGCAGTGTGTCTGGTTGTGACACACTAAACCAAAGGCTAACAAAGGAAAACTATCTATGAACATTACAAGTATTTGGAAGGCCTAATTCAGGCAAATTACTGAGAAAAAACATCATGAAAATATTAAGAAAATCTTAGTACCTAACAGGGATATCTATTTTTCATTTTTATGTCCTTTGCTGATTGTACTAATTATGGAAAGTTGGGGTGGTGTAGTCGTGATATCTCAAGATTGCTGGGAAGCTCTTCATTTTGTTGTTTTTGTAAAAAATTGGTTCAACCTATTTTTTTTGGATATATTTATTTTGGGCTTCATATTTCATTTTGGATATTATATTCTATTGTCAACCAGGCATGCCACTTCAGAGAAAAATAGAGCTTTGCTGCAGGCCTCTCTAATCGGCTTAAAAATAAAGGTTTGAGGTGGTAATTGGTGACCAAACGCCCCCTAACTCCTTTTGTCGTGGTACGAGAAGAAAAAACACCTACGGTAGCAACAAGACACCTTGGGGGCATGTTGCTATGTTTTCCTATACAATAAAACTTGATGTCTTAGAGACCTCAGCCATCTTCACCTTGTATAGTATAAAAGCCCCTTGCCTAGCCCTTGTATTTTTTGAGGGGCCACATGAATTAGGTGGGTTGGACCTACGATAGGTTAGGCTAGCAAGTTAAGATTTAACATTGCCAATGTGTTTCTCGCATGTGTTCATATTATACTCGAACCGCCAGAGTGAGACAAGTATTTTCCAGAATGGTCGGGATTGGTTGTGTTTAGTCTTAGTTAATACTTCAAGTATTAGCCTGATAATTAGTTACACACCACCAGGCTCTGCGAGTTGGGTTACAACTTTAGCTGGGCTTATCCAGACTTTTTGAAGCCACGGCGGGAGTGGTGAACTAAGGAAGGATGATTTAGACTGCTAGACAGAGTGACTACTTGTGACCCTGTCTACCGTAGAATTATCCTGTGTGCTAAATAGTAGGGAGGGTTCAGCGCCCCTGGAGGTTAAAAAATAAAAGAGTAAAGGAGGCCTTATCACAGGAGGAAGCTGGAGCGACATGGAATACTGGTGGATGGCTCGCCACGCGGGGTGCTCACTATGGCGTGGAATGCGTTACCGGTATCCAAGATAGAGAAATCAAAACATGGGCAGTTCAGTGAAACTGTGTTCTTGTGATATAATTAGATATGGTGGTAGGAGTTTTTGATAAGTTAGGCGATAAAAACTTTCTCTATCGGAAGTCTGCTTACCAGAATGGGAAGGGAGAGTCACTGATTGGCTTGGCATTGACTTGCGTTCCCGACACCATCATAAGAGAGTAATCCCGCTTGGTTCCGCTGGTAGGAAAGGAGACACCTATTTACCTCCTCAATATATTTCCGCACTTCTACGCGGAAATCTCACACACTACCGCACATTAACTACCACTAATACATCACCTATGGGGAACAGTTTATCAAGCCGCCGTCGCCATCATTGGCAAAAAAGGCCTCTACCTATTGCACTAAAAACTGAAGATATCTTTGGAGGAATGCCGGAAAAGGTCCCAGAGAAGTAAGTAGGAGTGGCCCTATTATAAAGTTGGGTCACAGGTTAACCGTTAACAATTTCCAAAGGTCCATGCCTATTCCACTAAAAATCGACGATATCTTGGCCGAGACTAGATTAGCGAGGCAGAGGAAAATGTTGCAAACCGTGACTACGACTGGTGTGGACCTGGAGAGTCTGTACAGCCAAACTCTGCAGCAAATAAAGGAACAGAGGGGTGACCTGCCAAGACTTGGGATAGAGGCGCTGATGTGGGTATCCCATGCGGAGCAGCCGCTGCGGATAGATGAACTCTGCCATGCCTTGGCAGTAGATATGGAGATGACGGATCTAGACCCTCAGAACATCCGGTTGCAGGATACAGTGCTCGGGTCATGCTTAGGGCTTGTCATGGTTGACAAAAAGACATCAATAGTCCGATTAATTCATGACACGCTCCAAGAGTACCTTTCCCGGCCTGGAATCCTGCCAGGTGCCCACAAAATACTAGGTGAAACCTGCTTGGCTTATCTGAATTATGACCAGGTTAAGAGGCTTTCAGCTAACAAGGTTGGGGACCTTGTACCCATGCCCTTTCTTGAATATTCGTCTTTACATTGGGCTGCCCACGCAAAAATCGAACTCTCAGATCGGGCCAAAGTCCTTGCACTTGAGCTATTAAACCAATACGAAAACCATATATCTTTTACCCTCTTTTTCAAAAAAATATGGCCGGGCTATTACACAACTCCTTGTTGTCGATTTACCGGTTTACACTGCGCATCCTACTTCGGGATCGATGCGGTGGTGAGTGCGCTGATAGAGACGAAAAGCTATGATATTAATCAAGAAGATTGGATATCGTATACACCACTCTTTTGGGCTGTTCACCGTGGGAATCACAGGGTGGTAAGGCTACTACTCGCATGCGACGGGATCGATCCCGACAAGCCGGAAATCTCTGGTATAACCCCACTCTTGAGGGCTTGTATATATTGGGATGAGGAGATGGTGAGGCTACTCACACTGGGCGGTGCAAATCCCTACAAGGCAGACAATTATGGTCGAACACCACTTACGATGGCTTCTCTCTCTGGGGATATGCGGAGGGTAGCCCTCCTCCAGCCTCAGGCAGTCACTATGTCTGACCTGTATTAGGCTAAAGGAGAGATTCCCCTACATTCCCTCTCTATGTACGCGTACATGCATCCCTTTTGCCATCCCTTCGTGTCCTGTTACCATTTTCTGGAAACTCTCCGCTCCTTTGATTTCTTTTCTGTTTCCTGACTCCCAACCTTCCAAATTATCGTGGGCATGGGCTTGTTCCGGGGAACCACTATGTTATGTGTTCTATTAAAATTCAAGCTTTGCAGCTCTCTTCTGCTCCTGCCGTTTCGTAGGGTGGCGAGAATACAAAATTGAGACGGTGAGGATGGTGGCTTCAAGTTGATATGTTATAGATTCAAAGGTGTTTTATTTTTTAACCTAGATAGAACCCTTTTTCCCGCGTGATACTACAATTCACACCCCCTCTCTATCTTCTGCTGTGGAATTCTAACCTCGATTACTTGGGCACAAATTCATGGTTAGGACGGTGTGGCAAGTTACAACCAAAAGTCCTGATTGCAACGTAAGTTAACTTAGACGTCAGCTCTGCTCAGCTCTAATCCTTAACTGGCGCCCATGTACTTACAAGTTACCACCCATTGAGACTCGCCCTACTGGGCGGACACGAAAGCGAGCACTGTATATAAAACAAGACGATCGCAAGTGCTCCCAAGCTGTATTTGCTTTGCACATCAAGCCAAAACTTCTTCGGGTCTACTGCACTCAAGCGGACATAGTGTTACAAGTTTAGCATTCTGGTTTCCATTTGAATTTCTTACTTTACTCCAATCCCTAAGGTATTTTATGCATAGTAGAAGATATCAGAAATAGCCAGACATCTACAAACAGTTGACAGTATGCATAGGAGAGGATATAATAGATAGCCAGAAACCTACAAACCAAGAGACCTATTTTGTATAATATAATACCTAAGTCGGAGGATGAACAATGATAATGCGTGATATCCGGACCCGATAACGGATGATCTGGAGAATGAGATCATGAAAAAAAGGGTCGGGAAGACTTCTGAGAGGTAATTAAGAGTACCTCTGATATTATGAACAGTGTTCCCAACGGGCCAGGCGGGCCAGGCTTCAGTAAAGCCGGGCTGGGCCTATGAAAATTCTCTGGGGCCTGGCCTGGCCGGAGCCTGTAGGCTTGGTAACGCCTGAGCCTGGCCTGGCCGGGCCCGCCTATAGACCATATAGGCCTAGTCTAGTCTGCTCCTGGCGAGCGGCTGTGCGGTCACCTAGGCAAAAATTCAAAATAAATGTTCCCTCATTACTAAATAACGTTAAAATGCAAAAACAATTTGGATTATTAGCAAAAAATACTGGAGAGAGTAGGTCAATTAATTAAATTAATTGTAGAAAAACAACATTGGAGGAAAAAATGGTAAGATTTGACTGTGATGGTGACTTTGGAGGTAAGTCATCAAGACATGCTTTAGATGTTTGCTTATCACTTGGGGTGTAATTCTTTAAAGAGCAAGAACCGAAAGATAAAAACGAATCAGATAAAAAATGGGGAACGTGAAAAAGGCGGGGGAGCCAAGATACCTTTAAAGCGATCTGTTCTCAATGCTAATCACAGGGCCTATAGATGCCTATCAAGCCTGATAGACTTTGGCAGGCCAACCGAATTCGGCCTATATCGACCTAGGCTACTTCCAGCGCGGCCTGCCTTGGCCTGGGCTATGGCCTGTAGGCCGGGCTACCGACGGCCTGGCCGATTGAGAACACTGATTATAAATTTGAGTGAGTCAGAGTGACCTATTGGGCACTACTTAGTGGATGTGTTTTCATGGGCACCGTAACTTAGGAGGAGATGAGAGGGCCTGTCTCACAAAATGACATCAATCCCGGCATGCTAGACAAGAGTGGTCGAATACTAATCTTATGGGATGGTTTTCCTCTACTTCAGACAACATCAACCCCCCCATGCCGAACACATGACACAACCATGGGCTAAATGCTACTTTATATTGCTTCCCACTGTGGGTATATAGAGATTGTCGGCTCTTTCAGTGTCGGGCAACCCCACTTCACGATCGGTTTCACTTAAGGAGAGATTTTCCTACACATTCCTTTATTTCAGCCTTTGCGGTAGAAGCCTAACGTCACATGTGGGTAGGTATAAGGGGGGGTGGAAGGGGGAGACTGTGATCCTGAGGGTTTCAGACTAGACTGTATGCAGCCAAAACTTCCTATGGCCTACAATAGTCACTGTGATATCTTGGGAAAGAACCCAAGATTTTTTATTTTATTTTACGCTCTTTGTTTACTTCCATCCCTAGCAGTAGGCAGAAAATAAGATAAATGAGGATAGATGTGGGCCAAGACATCTACTTTGAGTAATATGTTAAAAGTGGGAGAGAACTTTGTTCGTTCCGGACATAGACTATTCTGGATATATAGGAGGGCAAGTGGTAGATATCACAGCTGACATGATTCTCCTACTGTATGTAAACTGTATTCTTAACCAGTATTCGCAACCGTCTGGGGGCCCGGGCAGCCCCACGGGAAAACTGCCAAGAAGACTAGACCAGACCAGATGACAATTTTTACTCTGTCCTGTCCTGGGACATTTTAGGACTGCAGGGTTTGAGCAAGGACCACAGGCCCGACAAGGTGAGACACTATTATGCTGTCCTAATATAAGGACCACAGGGGATTGTAGTGCACTGTAGATCCCCTGATAAGAACGGTGGGGATCTGTAAGCCTTCTTTCATTGTTGATCACTCACTTTTGCACTTTTCAAATAATAATCAGTTTGAGAATATTTGGTACAAATAGGCGAACAGCAGCAAAATTTAAATAGTCTTGAATATGAGGGGCCTATCCATCAAGAGCTCTAATAATTTATAACAAATATCCCCCCAACCAGGCCGATCACACTCCTGTGACGTAAAATGATAGCTGTTGGATAGGGTTATGGAGACAGATGGCTAAAAATTGGGTATTGTGTGCAAAGGAATTCCTGTCTTCATTGTACTCATTGACCATCAGTCATCGGGGTTTCTATAAACATTTAAAGAGATATATTAGGGTAAAAAAACTTGATAGCCCTGATGGCAAAAAGGTGGTTCGCCAGGGCTTACTTTACCTTTTATTTATTAAAGGCCTGCTTGCTACATCCACCCTGGCCAGGAGTTGAACTCCTGACCTTCCCTGTGAGGGGTAGTAGTGACCGGTCTCTTTACTATTAAGCTATGAGAACCGGTCGATAGTCCTCCTTTATTTGGAAATTTAACCTAAGGAGGGATTTCCATTCTCCTTTCTATTTTTATTTCGGATTCATCAACAAAGAATATCATTTAACACCTTCATGATACGTACCGTATAGATAAAGATGGCCCAATTGAAGCTGCACTTGACCAAGTTCAACTCTTACTGGAAACGGCCTTTGGGAAAACTTGACCTCAAATCATCTTCAATTGTGATATCACCATGCCTGTTTGTAGATAAAGTCTAAACAAGGCACAGTGGCCCAGATTACGGATCTTCCATCTTCTATCTTTCCTTCTAAAGTGTGTCACGATCACACTGTAGTAGTTGTTTTCTTCGCTTCCTGATCTGAAGATGATCAGTAATCGTGGTGGACTACAGATTCTCTGCTTGAACAGTGGAGAAGAGTGGAGATCTGTCTGTGCCTGCAGGCATCTGTGGGGATCTGTCGGGACCTGCCGGTATTTGTGGGCATCTGTGGGCATCTGTGGGGGTCTGTGGGGATCTGCAGGGATCTGCAGGGATCTCTCTGGCTTCACACTCTGAGACATTCTGCAATCTGGTTGTGGGGCCCGGCGTCTTCCCCCCGTCCTACAGCCATTAGCCCCGGGCAAAATTCTCTCCAAGACTGGACGGACTACGATTCATAGTCCGTCCTGGTCCTACCCTCAGGACGGACGGACTGCCCCATTGCGAACACTGTTCTTAACAAATCTCAGCATAGCTCATGATATCTAGAACCTGTATTTTTAAGTAAAAATAAAGATCAAAATGCTCAGTCACATTGACTTGCACATCTTTATCCATTGGGAAATATTGAAGAGGGTAAAAAAGGAGGGAAACGCAGTGTTTCCCATGATATCTGGTAAGGTCTGGCTCAAGGATGATAGAATTGGTATACAGGTATTTGTATACTTGTATTGTACCTCAATAAGTTATGCTCTCTCTCAGTTCGGTCTTCTCCCGCCTAATTCGGGTCATTTGGTAAATAGACAGAGGCCATAAAACCCTAAAATTACTAGTTTTCGTACTATCCAATTTTCCAAAGTCGGACAGGTGTATTAGCAAGCAGTAACTAAGTGTAACAAGAAAGGAAACCCTGGAAAGCCAAAACAGAACAACGCCAAAAGAGAATGCTACCCGGGCCTATATCCATCTCGCCCAATACCTAGTTCCACTGCCGGAGGCGTTGCTGAGAATGTCGCTGCCCTTGCCCGGAAAGATGGCTACCACCGATGTTTCCCGATGTGACAATGAGGACGCCAGGGGTGTTAGCGCGGGGGGGGCGGGTGGGGAATAAAGAACGCGAGAAATCAAGAACGCGAGAGATAAAAAACGCGAGCTGTGGGAAGGATGGTGATCTCGAGGTCTGGGGGAGCAGGAAGGGACAATCGTAGTGAGGGTCCATGGAGCTATGACCCCGCACTGGCCCGGCAATCGGCCATACCTTTTTCCGCCGACCTCCGAGACATGCGAGTGTGAAGCATTATTTGTATCTATTCCTGTTAAAATTTCTTATTCGCCTATACTAATAATTAAAAGGAAAAACCCTATTTCCTGCCTGCATCAATCACCCTTGTCTATATCTAATTAATCTTGCTTAGGTGGAATAGCTGATATCTCGTGCCATATACCTCTTCCCCTTACTTCCTCACTTTACCTAGGCATCTTGAAGAAATTTTTCGATCTACACACAGGGCTGTCTGGTCACTTAGAGAGCCAACATGATTTCCGAACTGCCAAACCTCACAGCCCCTCACTGACAGGCCTAGTAGGAGTTGTTTAGTACGATATAATAGTTAGACAAAAGCCAAGACACCTTGCCCAGTTTATATGCCCACATCTCAGTTCGAATTCTAGGCGAGTGTCTAAGATAAACCTATATTATACTTCTAATATGCTTATGGATTTCAAAAAATTTCCAAGCTGAGTTTCATGATATCTGTGGAAATAGAAAGGCGGGTTGGTACAGCCCATTACCAATTGGACAAAGCACACAGAATCCGTCCGGGGAGACTTGTGGAACCACTTTTTCTGAGTATAACTGTGCCAAAGTTCCTGGTTATTATGTAATTGCGCAAAGTTCCAAAATGGTCCAGCACTTCTACAACGTGTCTAATAACTCAACCGAGCTCACATACCTCGGGATTGTACCACCCGGTACACATATGCCACTTATCGGTGGTTACTCCTTGTGCTGTTTGATGGAAGACCTTAATAATAAAATTACTGAAAACAGAAGATTTATTTCAACCAAAACATCAGACCCCAGTTTACTCTACCCTACCGTAAAAACCGAAATAATTGAGACTGGGGCTAGGACGTCCAGAAGTTCCTCCTTTGGATTAGGGGGAGAAAACACAGCGAGAAAGTTCCTTCAGCCCTCGGCTGAGACAGCAGACCTTACTAAGAGAGGCAACTCCAACGTCCTGGTTCCAGTCTCAATTATTATTTCGGTTTTTACGGTATGTTGGCGAGAATGTCAGAAAACGATACAGTAATTGAGGCAAGAGTTCAAGCAGCTTTTTTAATGCTTTCAGAGCTTGAAAACCCGAATATCGCAGTGATCGTTAGTGAGAATTGACAACCAAGGAGATGTTCACGGGCACCAGCAGCGGAGGGACCATTGAGATCCGAACGAGCAGCAGCGAATAAGTGGTGAATTGAAACAGGCTATTTAGAATAGGAATAGCTATCTGAACCAAGGTGGAAGGGTTTGTGGTAGCTACGCCCTTTGTAATTGATTTTTTGTTCAAATCTTCTGTTGGGCTGGTATCTTCCATTGAGCCGTTAGGCATTTGGAATTGCCTATCCCACTAGAAATTGTAACCGTACGATACAAAGGTTCCTACCGATTATGTACCAACCCGCTATTTTTTTTACGGGAGCGATGGCACTAAATTCTGAGGGAGCTATCCGGGCAACCCAGGATACGCGTAAGTTGGGGTGGCAGGAAGGGCGTGGCGTCAGGGCTAGCATGTTACGAGGACTGTAGGCTTGTGTTTAGGTATCATACGGTGGTGGCTGGGGCTAGATGGTAGTGGCTGAAAGGCTAGTTACGGATTGGGGCCGTTTGTATAGGACAATTTCGCAGCGGAGGGGAACCGGTAAAGACAAGATAACAAGTACTCGAGTAGCCACTCTGAAGTGGCAGCCTAAACCATCCTTCCGTCGTGCGCCACTCCCGCCCTGACCTCGGGAAGCCTGCACTAGTCCTGCTAAGTTTGTAACTCCACCTGCGGATCCTCGCCGTGCGTAATAATTATGAGGCTAATACCTGTACTTGAAGTAACTGAGGCCAAAAGCAGTTTGGAGAACCTAGCCATTGGTGTGCCTGATTTCGATAGGAGTAAAACTTTCAAAGGTCACGTTACCACAACGAATCCCGACTAGTAAGGGTATTCAAAGTTACCGACCGAGAATTTACGTCGAAAACGGCGTTGGAAATCGGAGTACACTAGTGGGGACTGCCGGCCAAAAAAGGCTAGTCCACCTTCGAATGCATAGTTGAAGGTTCACGTTTTGGACAGATGCCTTGAGGTCAGTTTTCAACCTTCGGTTGATGTCTATGCCGCTCTCCAACACCACACCCAATCTCTAACCCACACAATCTATTTCTTCGCCCCCCAATCAATCCTATGATACCTGATAAAAATTTCCTCTATTTTTTCCTTCCCCGCCTCCCTGTTCCTCTTCCACTTAAATTCTTCCTGTCCCCCTTTGTTTTTATTTTTTTCTCCCAATTATTTTTGCCGCTTGCTTCTTGATTTTCTCTCATACTAGCACAATGGACTTAAATAGCTGCTATGCGGATTCAAAGATCACAGAAAATTCATTTTTCACAGGAGGCAGCAACCTTGAATACCTTCGCAAGGTTATGTGTTGTATGGTGTCCTCAGAGTTAACTATATCTTCAGTTTCCATTGATCAATTCCATTGGTCAATTTACTCTTAGTGCAACATGTGATCGGAGTGAAAACTCTCGACGTAAAGTGGCAGTTATGAACTTTGAATACCCTTAGTGTACTAGTAGGCTGACCCCGACAGTCCCTAATCCGGACCTTGCTGCAAAACGCACAAAAGAATGTAGAGTCCCCAACTCAACCTAATCATCGTCGAATGCCAAACTAATTTTGTCCCCCAACTCCTCCACGTCATTCTCCACACTCCTAACTCCCGCCATCAACATCCCCATACCCTCAACCAAATTCGTCTCCAACTTGGTTAATCTAAGTGATTTTTAGCTAGCGACCTTTAGCGATGCAAAAGAACATGTTGCGAAAGGTGACTACGACTGGAGTGGACTTGGACAGTCTGTATGGCCAAACTCTGCAGGAAATAAAGGAACAGAAGGGTGACCGGCCAAGACTTGGGATGGAGGCGCTGATGTGGGTATCCCATGCGAAGCGGCCTTTGCAGATTAACGAGCTCTGCCATGCTCTGGCGGTGGACATGGAGGCGACGGATCTAGACCCTCAGAAAATCCGGTTGCAGGATACAGTTCTCGGGTCATGCTTAGGGCTTGCCTTTGTTGACAGGAAGACGTCGGCAGTCCGGCTAATTCACGACACGCTCCAGGAGTACCTTTCCCGGCCTGGGATCTTGTCCGGTGCCCACAAAATATTAGGGGAAACGTGCTTGGCTTATCTGAATTATGACCAGGTAAAGAGACTTTCGACTAGGAAGGTTGGGGACCTTGGACACATGCCCTTTCTCGAATATTCGTCCTTATATTGGGGAGACCACGCAAAAATCGAACTCTCAGACCGGGCAAAAACCCTTGCACTCGAATTATTAAACCAATACGAAAATCATATATCTTTCAAAAAATTGTGGCCGTCCTATTACCCAAAACCTCGTTATCCATTGACTGGTTTACACTTCGCATCTTATCTCGGGATTGATGCGTTAGTGGCTGCGTTGATAGAGACGAAAAGCTGTGATATTAATCAAGAAGATTCGAGTGGGTATACACCGCTTATGCGTGCTGTTAAACGCAAGAATCACGGGGCGGCAAGGCTACTGCTCACATGCGACGGGGTTGATCCAGATAAGCCAGATAATAGTATGTTGGGCGAAACACCACTCCGGTGGGCTATTATGCATGGGGATGTAGAGATGGTGAGGCTGCTCGCACAGGCCGGCGCCAACCCCAATAAGGCAGACGATGATGGTGAAACACCACTCATGCTTGCTTCCTGCCTTGGGGATATGTAGATGATAGCCCTCCTCCGGCCTCAGGCAATCACAATGTCCGACCTGGATTAATCTGGAAGAGAGATTTCCCTAAATTCTCTCTCTATGCACGTTTACATGCCTTCCTTTCACAATATTTTCACACTGGATCTTATCATCAGCACACCCTCCACCCTCTCCTTGTCACCCTTTCTCGCCACTTTGTCCCTTGTTATCATTTTCTGGACACTCTCCACTCCTTTTCTTCTCTGTTTCTCCTGACCCCCAACCTTCCAAATTATCTTGGGCATGAGCTTGTTTCAGTAAACGGCTATCTTATGTATTCTATTAAAATTCAGCCTTCGCAGCTGCTTTCTCCGCCTGGCGTTATATAGAGTGGTGAATAGAGTTGAGACGGTTAGGATGGTGGTCTCCTATGTTACGGGTCGAGGAGTGTTTTTTTTTTTTCAATCCATAAAGAACCACTTTCCCCCGTGATATTATGATTCACCCGCCTCTATCTCGTGCTCTAGAATTCTCACATCATACTTGAACGTATGGTACATTAGTAGTCGGGAAGCTGGTGCAGCCAAAATCCCCGGTTGCAATATAACTCAGGGCCCGTTTACATAACTGTCTTGCTCTAAAATCTAGGTGATAAAACAGGACGGCAGGGTGTCAACCAGCATAATTTTCCAATAGACAGTACAAAAGTGTCTACCCAATTTTCTAAGGTCCAAATTCTTGTACTCGTGCGTGGCTATTACGGGCAGAAAACCTTTGGTGGAGAGACAAGGGTTAGGAGTGCTGATCGATGATGGGGATATGAAAAAAATGGGGATGTTATATAATGCCATTCCACTTGGGCAGTTGCACTCTGTGTTTGGCTGTGATTCTAAATCTATGGATTTTTATTAAGATTGTATAAGGCTAAGCTGAGACCAAAAGAGAAGGAATAAAGGCTTTTGGAATAGATCCCCCAAGGGTCTCATATAAATAAATAGATTGAACCGCATACTGATACTTGAAGATACCTGCTTCAACTCAGATTTTAGTGTCTTCCTTGCCTAGAATTTTTCCAACGATGAAAACTGTCTTCTAACTAAGTTACTCCACATGATTTTGCTGATCTTTTTTTCCGCCTTTTATGCCATGCGCCAGTAGCTAGATTGTCGGGGGGGGTGACTCTGCCTCAGAGATGCGGTTGGAAATCCCACCGAGCAGTAGACGGCACGCTACACTAAATAAACAGAATCCGCTTGCCCGTACCTCTCCAACTGTTAAGCCCACCTTAGCAGTTGGCGCTGTCTCCTGCTGGACCGTTGATAGCCCGGCTAATGCAAGCCACTGTGTTCTCGAACCGATAAGCTAGGTAATAAAAGGGTTCTCCATGGGAAGTCTGCTTACCGAAATGGGAAGGTACTCGTAGAGTCACTGATTGCCTTGGGATAGAAATTATTGGCTAGCACTCCCATTCGATAAAATTTGACAACACTATGGAGGACCGCAGAAGTGTGGACGAGCGGGCACACTAGGCCATGTACGGATGTATAAGGCATGAACGGAGAAATAGGGCTCTACAGCTTTTGTTTTTTGTTTTCTACGGAGGTAAATTTATAGCTCCTAAGTTTTGTATGTTCCACAGAGGGTAAGGGCAGCAAAACTCGCTTGTGGAACATACAAAACTTAGGCGCTGTACTGTACCTCCGTAATTTTTTTTTTTCATTTCGAGCTTTCTATACCCTCGCTAACTAGGTACAAACGGCCCGAATCCGTAACTAGCGTTAACCACTACTATACGCCTCTAATCCAGGCCTAGCTGCGAAAACTTTCTAAGGAACCTATGGTCCAACCTCATTCCCTATCATCATCAAACCCTAAACCGAATTTTGCCCCCAAATCCGCCACCCCATCCTCCACACTCCTAATCCCAGCGGCCAGCATTTCCATCCCCTTCGCCAAATTCCTCTTCAACTCCTCCAGCCGCTTCACCAAACTCTCTTTCATCCCCTTCCCCTCTATCCCTTCCTCCGCCACTGCTTTTCCTGTCCACCCCCCCGCTTAAGTCATCTTCAGCTAGCGACCTCAATACAAGTACATACACACCTCAACTTTTCCTCCCGGTAACACCTGCGCACGATCAGAACACCTCGATCAGCTTAGTCCCGCTGGCAGGAAAGAGACATGCATTTACGAGTACCTCCTCGACATATTCCCGTACTTCGGCACGGAAATCTCACCCGCTGCCGCACCTTATCTACCACTCTTACATCACCTATGGGTAATTTTTTATCTAATCGCCGTCGTGATCATCGGCAAAAGTCCCCCCCACCCATTGCACTAAAACCGACAAATATCTTGAGAGGAATGTCGGAAAAGGCTTCAGAGAAGTAAGTAGTAACCCTATTATAAATTTGGATCACGGTTAACGCTATGCGAAGGTCCCCACCAATTTCACTAAAAATCGACAATATCTTGGCCGAAGATAGATTAGCGATGCAAAAGAACATGTTGCGAAAGGTGACTACGACTGGAGTGGACCTGGACAGTCTGTATGGCCAAACTCTGCAGGAAATAAAGGAACAGAAGGGTGACCGGCCAAGACTTGGGATGGAGGCGCTGATGTGGATATCCCATGCGAAACGGCCGTTACGGATTGACGAACTCTGCCATGCCCTAGCGGTGGATGTGGAGGCGACGGATCTAGACCCCCAGAAAATCCGGTTGCAGGATACAGTGCTCGGGTCATGTTTAGGGCTTGCCTTTGTTGACAAGAAGACGTCGGCAGTCCGGCCAATCCACGACACTCTCCAAGAGTACCTTTCTCGGCCTGGGATCCTGCCTGGTGCCCACAAAATACTAGGTGAAACCTGCTTAGCATATCTGAATTATGACCAGATCAAGGGTCTTCCACCCAACAAGGTTGGGGACCTTCGCCACATGCCCTTTCTCGAATATTCGTCTTTATTTTGGGCGGCCCACGCAAAAATCGAACTCTCAGACCGCGCAAAAGCCTTTGCACTCGAGCTACTAAACCAATTCAAAAACCATATATCATTTGCCCTCTCTTTCACAAACACGTTTCCATTTACCCTATATTCTTGTGACCGGTTTACCGGTTTACACTGCGCATCCTACCTCGGGATTGAGGCAGTGGTGGCCGCGTTGATAGAGATTAAAAGCTGTGATATCAATCAAGAAGACGACCTTTCGAACACACCGCTTCTGTGGGCTGTTATCCGGGAAAATCACGGGGTGGTAAAGCTACTACTCACATGCAACGGCCTCGATATCGACAAACAGGGCTATAATGGTCAAACAGCACTCTGGTCAGCTGCTGCATATAAGGATGTGGAGATGGTGAGGCTACTCACAAATGGAGGCGCTGATCCAAACAAGGCAAACAATAACGGTCAAACACCACTCATGATGGCTTCCGACCGTAGGGATATGCAGATGGTAGCCCTCCTCCGGCCTCAAGCAATCGCAATGTCCGACCTGGATTAGGCCGCAAGGGACATTTCCCTACATTCCCTCTCTCTGCGCGTGTACACACATCCCTTTTGCAATCGTTTCACACTTGATTTGTTCATCAGCACAGCTTCCACCCTCTCCTTGTAGCTCTTTCTCGCCAATTTGTGCCTTGTTACCATTTTCTGGACACTCTCCACTCCTTTTCTTTCTTCTCTGTTTTTCCTAACCCCAGCCTTCCAAAGTACCTTGGGCATGAGCTTGTCTCGGTAAACGGCTATCTTATGTATTCTATTAAAATTCAAGCTTCGTAGCTGTTTTCTTCGCCTAGTAGAGTGGTGACATAGAATCGAGACGGTTAGGGTGGTGGTCCGATATCTTCCTGGTCGACGAGTATTTATTTTTTCAATCCATAAAGAACCACTTTCCCGTATGATATTATGATTCACCCGCCTCTATCTCGTGCTGTAGAATTCTCACCTCTCATACTTGACGCACAGTGCATTTATAGTCGGGACGGTACTGCAGCCAAAACTCCCCGGTTACAACATAACTCAGGGCCCGTTTACATAACCGTCTTACTCTAAAACCTACGCGATAAAACTAGATGGTAGGATGTCAACCAGCATAATTTTCCGATAGACAGTACAAAAGTGGTTACCTAATTTTCTACGCTCCTAAATTCTTGTACTCGTGCATGGCTGTTAGGGACGGAAAACCTTTGGCGGCTGTAAGACAAGAGTTAGGAGTACTGATCTATCAAAGGGATTGGAAAACATGGGGATGTTATAAGATGCCATTAACCTAAGTAGCTGCACTCTGTGTTTTGGGGGTGATTCTAAACCTATTGATTTTTGTTAGGATTATATAAGGCTAAGCTGAGACTAAAGGAGAAGGAGTCAAGGCTTTTTGAATTAATCTTCTAAGAATCTCATATAAACAAATAGATTGAACTGCGTACTGATACTTGAAGATGCCTACTCCTTCACCCCAGATTTCTGGTGTCTTCCTAGCCCAGAATTTTTCCACTGATGGAAGCTGTCTTCTAGTTATCCCATATGATCTTGCTGATCTTTTTTTTCCACCCTTTATGATCATGCGCGAGTAGCTAGATTGTCGGGGAGTGACTTTGCCTCAGAGGTGCGGTTGGAAATCTCACCAAATACTAGACCGCACGCTACACTTGGTAAACACCATCAACTTGTCAAACCCCCCTTAACGGTCAGCCCTATCTCCTGCTACTAGATAGCTGTCTATAGCCCGGCTAAGGCAAGCCACTAGCAAATAGCTTAGGCCGGTATGAGCCGAATTTAATACGCCTGTGAGGGCCTGATAGGCTCCTATGCCCGGCGATTAGCATTGAACAGATCGCTTGAAGGGTGTCTTGATTCCCCCTCCTCTTTCAACCTCCTCAGGAATTAAATCAAATCTCCAAGCTAACAAAGAATTTTCAACCTTATTTTGTAATTGGAAAAAATTTATAGTAAATCACCTCTGTATTAATATCTTATATATCTGACACTACTTTGCTACACACATAGCTGATAGACCATAACAGCAGCTCTTTTTTTACAATTAATTTAATTGATTAGTCATCGACAATATTTTGTATTTTTTAGTCTTTTTTTACTAAAAAAGCGAAATTGTTGTTATATTTTTAGTGTTATTAGGAAAGATTTATAGTGAACTTTCACGGTTGACACTTTATGGCTGCTCGTTGAGAGTGGGCTATCCTAGGCTATGTAGGCTATATAGGCCAGGCTCAGGCATTGCCAGACCTGCGGGTCAGGCCAGGCTAGATCCTAGAGACTTTTCACAGCCCGGGCCTGGGTTTACTGTAGCCTAGCCTACCTGGCCCATTGGGCATGGCACACTGTTCAATTGCCTCTGATTCTGTAGTGAGGCACTCGACTGTACAAGTAACGAAATATCTCACTTTCAGGCCGGCAATTATTTGTTAGATACAACCACCGATCCAAGCCAGGGAAATCGGAACATGGCCAAGTTAATAAGGTCTCTCATTGCGCCTGACAAGGCAAGCTCATTGAAACTGGGTCTTTGTGATATAGATATTGTAGGTGGTGAAGATTATGAATTACTGAAAAGTAAGGCGACAAAAGCTTCACCATCGGAAGGCTGCTTGCCTGGATGGGATAGTAGGCTCACAGATTGCCTGAGCATAGAAATTATTGGTTGGCTCTCCCGTCTGATATAACTAGATGATACCACCATGAGAAAGCAGCACCATCTTTGCCCCGCTAACAGGAAGGAGACACGCATTTACCTCCACTATATATTCCCGTACCGCCACACGGGAATCTTGCCCGCTACCGCACCTTGCCTATCACAAATATATCACCTATAGAGAACGGTTTATCAAGTCGCCGTCGTGATCTTCGGCAACATAGCAAATTGAATACTCATAACACGGCCCCTTGTATTCACGGCCACTCGAATCAGAAAACTGAGAAGATGTCCAACAGCTACCGTAGCACTATCAACGAGGGAGCAAATGAAGATCCTTGGAGGATTCAAGCATGGCTATCACCCCTCGAGCCATATGGAAGGCATCAAGATGTGAGTAACAATCGACTAGATGGTGTTGGGGACTGGGTTGTGCAGAAGAACCAGTTCAAGACATGGTGCAAGAGTCAGGATGACTCAGTGAACCCCACTCTTCTCTGCTGTGGGGGTAAAGGGGTCGGCAAGACGTATATAAGGTACGGAAGTATTTTTCAGAAACTATAGCGTATGCTGACAAGGAATAAAATTAGTTCATTAGTGATAGACACCCTATGCGAGCAAGCGTGTCGAAAGGGTGTCGTGGTTTTATTTTTCTATTGCAATGGCCAGGAGCAGAAGGACCAATCGGCCGTGAACATCATAGGGAGTCTGCTTAGGCAGTTTGGAGTGGGAGCGGCAGAGATGCCAAAGGGGATTCGTAATGCGTTTCAGGAGTCTAGCCAGGGAGGTGGAAAAGGGCTCCAATTGCCAGACATGGTAGAATTATTCATCAGAACAATTCTCTCTATCGAACGAGCATACATCTGTATCGACGCAGCGGACGAGCTACTACCCCAGGATCTATCAGGGTTACTTGACGCATTAGGAAAGATTATTCGAGCTGCGCTGAATACACGGCTATTTCTTACCGGGAGGCCACATATTCGCCGGGAGATTGACAAGCATCTCATGGAGCGCCCATATAGCATAAACATTGTGGTCGACCAGGGAGAAATAGCCAGACACCTGAGCGGGAACTTAGATGATGATAATACGCGAGATGCAGACATGAAGACGGAAGATCTGAAAAATCAAATCAGGGGAGGGATATCTGAAAAAGCTTCGGAGAAGTAAGTAGGAGTAACCCTAATATAAATTTGCATCACTGGTTAACATTCTGCAAAGGTTCCTACCCACTGCAGTAAAAACTGGTGGTATCTTGCTGGGAGGGCCGAAAAAGGCTCCAGAGAAGTAAGTAGGAGCAACCCATCTATAAATCCGTTTTACTGGTTAACGCTCTGCAAAGGTACCTATCTGTTGCACGAAAAATCGGCGATATCTTGGGTGAGACCACATTAGCGAGGCAAAGGAAAATGTTACAAAAGGTGACTACGGTTGGCGTGGACCTAGACAGTGTGTACGACCAAACACTGCAGCAAATAAAGGAACAGAAGGGTGACCGGCCAAGACTTGGGATGGAGGCGCTGATGTGGGTATCCTATGCGGAGCGACCGTTACGGATTGACGAACTCCGCCATGCTCTGGCAGTAGATGTGGAGGGGACGGATCTAGACCATAAGAACATCCAGCCGCGGGATACAGTGCTCGGGTCATGCCTAGGGCTTGTCTTTGTTGATAAGAAGACATCAATAGTCCGGCCAATCCATGACACGCTTGAAGAATACCTTTCTCGACCTGGGATCCTGCCTGGTGCCCACAAAATACTAGGTGAAACCTGCTTGGCTTATCTGAATTATGACCAGATCAAGGGTCTTCCAGATAACAAGGTCGGGGACCTTGGACACATGCCCTTTCTAGAATATTCGGCTCTATATTGGGGGGTCCACGCAAAAATCGAACTCTCGGACCAGGCCAAAGCCCTTGCACTCGAGCTATTAAATCAATACGAAACCCATATATCTTTTGCCCTCTCTTTCAAGAAAATGTGGCCGCTCTACTTCCCAAAACCTGGTCGCCGATTTACCGGTTTACACTGTGCATGCTACTTTGGAATTGATGCGGTAGTAGCTGCGTTGATAGAGATGAAAATCTGTGATATCAGTCAAAAAGATTCGAGATCGTATACACCACTCATGCTGGCTGTTCACCGCGGAAATCACGGGGCGGCAAAGCTACTGCTGGCCTGCGACGGGGTCAATCCCGACAAGCCACAAAATATTAGTGGTCAAACACTACTCTGGTGGGCCTCTGTATGGGGGGATGAAGAGATGGTGAGGCTACTCATACAGGCCGGTGCCAATCCCAACAAGGCAGACAATAATGGTCAAACACCCCTCATGATGGCTTCCCGCTATAGGGATATGCGAAAAGTAGCCCTCCTCAGGCCTCAGGCAATCACAATGTCCGATCTGGGGTAGGCCGAATAGAGACTTCACTACCTTCCTTCTCTCTGCACGTGGTCATGCATCCCTTTCCCAACCGCTTCATACTGGATCTCGTTATCAGCACCGCTTCCACCCTCACCTCATGACCCTTTCCGGCGGCTTTGTTTCTTGCTACCATTTCTGAACACCCTCCGCTCCTTCCCCCCCTCCTCCCTTTTCTGACCCCAATCTTTCAAATTATATTGAGCATGGACCCATTTCAAGGAACAGCTATCTTATGTATTCTATTAAACGCAAGCTTTACCGCTCTTCCCCGCCCTGAGCGTTTTGGAGAGTAGTGACGATACGGAATTGAGGCGGCTAGGATGGCAGCCTGATATATTATATGTTCAAAAGTGTTTCATTTTTCAACCCATATAGAACTGCTCTCCCACGTGATATTATACCACACCCCCCTCTATCTTCCGCCGTAGAATTCTAACCTCTCATAATTGTGAGTAAGCTCATGATCAGGACTGTGTGCTGACCAGAAACCCCCGGTTGCAGCATAACCTAGATGTCAATGCTACTCGGTCCCAGTCTATACTTGGCGCCCGTGCACGCACCACCCATTGAAGCTCACCCAACTAGGGAGACATGAAAGAGAGAACTGTAGGAAAAACATGATCATTCCCAGGGCTCTTAGGCGCTATTTTCTTTCCACACCAAACAAAACCTTCTCTGGACTCGCTGCGCCTCACGCAGAGATATCATGGCACGAGTTTAGCATTCTGGTTGTTATTGGAATTTCTTGCTTTGCCTCAATTCCCATAGTACAGTATGCATAGCAGAATATCTCAGAAATAGGCTGACATCTACAAACGAGGATATCAATTTTGTATAATATAATACCTAAGTCGGGGGACCACATCGTCAGCTGAGGACACTACTGGACTAAATAGTACGGCCGAGGTCAAGTCTGGTCCAATGGCGGAAATTAGACAGAGAGGACAGTTGTGATTGGTGGAACCGACTGGACAGGGATTGGTTGGGTTCAGGGCTGGGCCAGTCGAGTGATCAAATGTGCATGGCCTTTTGGCCGACTACTCGAGTATAGCGGGTCATTTGTACGTACACAGGGTGCATAAGAACTGAAACCGCCACACCACTCAAGCATTAAACTTTAGATTTTTGAATGGGAAACCGCCGCAAGAAATGTTAGCTCCACCTAGAATCCATTATGAGAAGGAAACTTCAATTAACAGTTACTTATGTTTTTGTTTTTTCCGGAGATATCATTAGCCCTTCAAACAAAGATGGAAAAGCGGAGGAAAAATGCGAAAATTAAAAAACAAAAAACAAAAAAGAAGTATCATAGCAACATTAGCGAAATGAATTAGCCTTTTGTGAGCGAGGTGAATAAGAGAGGTTTCACACTCCCGAGCTGTGCTGTGGCGATTAGAGTGTTTTGTGCTTGGCGTTGCATTTCATTTTGCCGCAGCCACTCTAGTCGCTGTTTTGCCCTTTCGCCCCGCCGTTGCAGTTGTTAGTTTCTCACAGCGAATCTATACTCAAACCAAAAATCCTCGGATCCTATCATAATCACACCTTATGACTCAGAACATACAGACAGTCGTGGGAAAAAGTGGAGTTCACACCGGCGGTTGGGCAACCACAGCCACCGATCAACTTTTGCTTTCTATGAGAGAATGGCTGCACCTGTATCTATGAAACTTATTACAATACATGTTTATATACACTGCTTGTAGCTGATACTTTATTGGTCCACCCTTTGCTTGTCGTAGCTTTTCTAACCTTCTCGGTATTCGATCAATCCAGGTATAAATCTGACCCCACGGTAACCCCTCCCAAATTTCCTGAGCAAGAGAAATTCTCTGTTCCCGAGTACGAGGACATCAATGAGGTTCCTGACAAACTCTCCTAAAGCGTCACTTCTATAAAGACCATACATTCTCAATAGGGTTAATATCAGGTGAGGTGCAGACCAGTCCAGTCTTACTACTCCAAACATTTTCCTCCAACGGCTTGTCTCTGCCGAGGTATGATATGTTGCCCCATCTTCAATCGTCCTGCAACCCTCACTTGACCCTCCTAATTCTTCATACAAAGGGACGATATGTGGTAAGAGGATATGGTTGATATAGGTCTTGGAGTTTGGAATGGTAGTGGTAGCAGCTTTGCCATCACGCTTTGTAATTGCTCGTACAGGAAGTGGGACTGGTTTCGAGTGGCCTTTGGAGGTAAAAGCTCCCCAGAAGCCAATAGTCCTCACATTGTGAATAAAGGTTGGTGCCAAGTAGTGTAATTGGTGAGCAGTATGCGGAGGGCGTCGGGCATAAGTACGTATATGTCGTTGTGAACCACAGCTTAAATATACTTCATCAGTATATACATGCTTCTGCCACCACTGTGGCCCCATCAAATAATACTCCCGCCTGAAGCGCCTTCTCCGCTCCATCACTGATAGGCTAAGCCAGGTCTTGCCGAGTGAGATGGACATAGAATTGATGCCTGCGGAGGAGGTTGCCAGCGGTACATTCACTGATTTTGAGCTGTGAATCGGCAACGATTTCTGCAAGGGTTGGTCTGGGATTCCTGGTAGCTAGCTGCAACAGGTATCGCTCGTCACTTTTACTTAATTTTTTATGTAGGCCTTTATGCTTGACATGCCTGAGCGAACCTGTTTCGATCCAATGGTCAAAAACCTTTTTCGCCCCGCGGGCGGTGATGGGAAACTCGCGCTCTATTTGTCTCCAGGAAGCTGCTCGATTTCTGGCTTCAACGATCCTGGACCTCTCCCGGGTGGTTAACTCTCGTCTTCTGCCGCTCTCAGTGAAAGGCATCATGTTGCTAAGGAGCAATGAGTTGTGAAAGCGGGGGTGTTGCCTTATCCCACCATGCGCCAAGCCATAAGTGTGAACTCCACTTTTTCCCACGACTGCAGATATCTGTTGGAAAAGTGATTACGTATTAACCACAGAACTCACCGCGCTTGTTCTATTCTACCTTTACCCAGTAATGCTTGCTTCTCTTCTCTGTTACCTTAGTTTTCTCTCTTTCTCTTCCTTTCTTTCGCAGTTCTTTCGCAGTTCTTTGCACTTAATTGCAATACGAATTCCTCCTAGTGTGAGCGATATTTCCAACAATATCTACTGTTGAAATTAGGCTTTTGGATATGCACTTTCTGCCTCTTAGAGTACGACAACGCCTGTCATTCCATCTTAGTGCCGGTTTCCTACTCAAGCAAAGAGACACAATCATTCATGAGGGTGGCCATTGCCAATGTGGGCATTGCTCTATTGTCTGGGGATGGTATCATAAACTGTTTATATGTATCAGGGTTACGCGGCCTTAGCGCCTGGGCAAGGCACTCGTTGCTACTCGCAAAGTTTGTTCTGCACTGCCTAATTGTTACAGGGTGAAGGGTAAAGCTAAATATATTATATCTCTGAGATTTCCTGTAATAATATTATGTAGGCGTTGGAAGGAAATCATTTTCCTCTAGTCATGCTACAGTAGAAAAAGAGCATAGGGTTAGATAATTCGATCAGGGTTGAGAGAAATACCACAGGTTTAGGTTTAGGGCAGGCGGAAGATACTAACTAATCAGATAAGATCTTACAAGTATAATACAAAAACTCTATCCTGTCGTTGCTATAACTTATCTGTCTTCCTGCCCACAACATACTCCGCTGAATTCCCACCTACTATCCCATGGTCTGTAACGATATTCGCACCGCAGGCGGTGCGAATATTTTTACCGGTGGCAACGAGTTTTACCCCAATTTAATTGTGAAGATAAAAAATAA
>Ga0307507_10002282_pt1 | contig 40852 bp, 13 predicted proteins | sample 7_EM_MG_FD_207223 | JGI IMG/M metagenome (GOLD analysis project Ga0307507, IMG submission 207223) | Populus trichocarpa ectomycorrhiza microbial communities from riparian zone in the Pacific Northwest, United States - 7_EM | ecosystem: Host-associated > Plants > Roots > Unclassified | place... | reverse complement strand
CCTATATAAACGCCTACACGAACGCCTACACGAATGCCTACGCGAACGCCTGCACGAGCGCCTATATAAAGCCGTTTATAAGGCCTTTAAAAACAAGCCCAAATACAACTTCTATATACTAAGACTATAATCGTCTGCACGAACGCCAGTGTGAACGCCTATATAAACGCCCGTACGAACGTCCAAATAATTGCCCATACGATCATCTCTATAAAAGTCTCTGTAATTGATCGCCCGTACGAGCGTCTACACGTCTGCACGTCTGCATATCTACACGTCTGCACGCCTGCACGTGGCTCCGCACAAAGCTCCGCACAAAGCTCTACATAAAGCTCTGCTGAAGCTCTGCACGAAGCTCTGCACAAAGCTCTACTTGAAGCTCTGCACGAAGCTCTGCACGAGGCTCTGCTCGAAGTTCTATTAAAGCTCTACTCAAAGCTCTATCGAAACTCTGCTTAAAGCTCCATTGAAGCTCCATCAAAGCTCTGCTTAAAGCTCTACACGACGCTCTACTTGAAGCTCTATTAAAGCTTTACTTAAAGTTCTATTAAAGCTCTGCTTAACGCTCTGCTTGACGCTCTGCTTGACGCTCTGCTTAACGCTTTGCTCAAAGCTTAGCACCCTAAAGGCGTTACTATAACCGCGTCGCCTGCCAGAACACGACACGACGGTAGTATAGGTATAGTTTAACCAGGCAAGCCGGTTATTGTAGGATAGAAGAGGCGCCTCTATAAATTTGGAAGGAAACGGAGTAGTAGTGGTAGAGTATAGCTATTGTTTTGATGCGACCGGTAGAGAGGGACTAGTTTTAAAAACGTGTCTTTAAACTTTAAGGCTGTATCTCGCCCCCTAATATAGTAGTTAGCTAGTTATAATTATTATAATTAAATAAAAGAAGAGATTACAATTTAAATGCATCACGCACTAAGACTGTAGCTAGTATATTCACGCCGCTAGAGTTATTTAAAATTAATATATATTAAAAAAAGGACCTAGTTTACACTAAACGCGCGCCCATAATCTCTTAGACGCTGCGCTGAGGAATTTTTAGGGTGGCAGGGGTAGTAGAGGGTAGCGTGGCATTTTATTGGCTAATAAGTACCTATGAGTTAGAGCGACCGTCTGATTGGCTTACAAGTTCCTATAGCTTAGGCGGGAGTAGGGGGGTAGCCGCCTCCTCAAATTTCTTGGCGAAGCGGATAAGTCAACTAAGATAATAAACGTCAAAATATATCTTCCTTTTTGTTAACACCTCTATATATATCGTAAATATAGCAGATCCTATAGTAATTAAGTGCAGTAAGTGCCATATTTATAAGCCCCGCCTTAACTTTGTTAAAGACGGCCCTTTAAAGAAGCTTTTAAAGCTATGCTAGTTATATTGGTTAAAGGCGCGTCTTCCCTATATATTACTTCTACTTCTGCTTACCTTTCTAGGCCTCCAAATATAATTTAAATAAGCGGAGAGCTCTTATAGAGTTAGGTTCTACTACTAAGAACCGTCCTGCAAGGCACTAGTAAACTGCTCCATCTAAAAACGATACTAAGAACGCCTTCCTACCTCGCGGCCAGAATAGTTAAGATACCCCTAAAATAGCTTAATAGCGGAAGACAATTAGGGCATTATAACGGGAGCACTATATTCTTAATTGGTGGGGTGAAGCTCACTCGCCTACTCCTCCGCTATATACCACAGATGAAGCTCCGTGCAGTAGGAGAGGCACTTCAGATGGCCTAAATACGTCCTTGCCGGAAATAGCTCCTATGCCTGCTCTACCGCCAATACCTACCCTACTGCTAATACCACCTCCCTTGCGGCAAGCTCCCTCACGGTAAGCTCCCTCACGGCAAGCTCCCTTACGGCAAGCTCCCTCTTGGCAAGCTCCCTCTTGGTAAGCTCCCTCTTAGTAAGCTTCCTTATGGCAAGCTCCCTCACGGCAAGCTCCCTTTTAGCAAGCTCCGACTACGGCCCCACTACCCATTTTAGCTGTCGATTGGGAGCGAATTAAGAAGTTCAGGAGCATACTACAGGCTAAATATATAGAGACGTGCAGTCGTTATAAGGAGCGGTGGTTCCAAATAGGCCTAGCTACGGAGGGTAATAATATAGGTATATATAAAGCCTGCGTTAAGGACGCCAATAGCCTCAAGGATCCAGCCCTTCCTCCCCTATTTAGTGAAAGCAACGGGCTCGATCCGGGGCCTATTCCTGGCTTCCTACCTATACTTACCATGGTAGAGGAGCTTCTAATTACGCGCGTATACGTTCATCTGCAAGTCGTGCGTGTACGCAGCCAGTAATATCGCTATACTAGCCACGTCTGCTGCTTTAGTTAGAACATACTAAAGACTTAGATATAGCTACCACGGCTACCTACTAAACTCGAGATACTGGTCGTAAGGCCTATAGCAGTGGATGGTAGTAAATACCTAAGTCAGTGGTTCACCAAGCGGTATACTATAAGGCGCTCTATTATATTACTATAGCTTTCCTTTCTAAAGGTTAATTATCCTAATTATTGTGATGTTAAAATATATAGCACCTAACTTACCAGCTTACCTAAAAATGGCTCTATATTAAATCAGCTACCTTATATTAATAAGTCAGAGTCTAATTTTAGTAGCCTAACGGCTTACTCTACTGCTCCTATATAACGTCCTACTGTTAACCCTCTGCCTGCTAAGCTTAACAGTAATATACTAGATAGCGAATTTAATGACAATATACTAGATACTTTAGTTCCTAATCTAGTGCTTAACCTTAATAAATTGGAGCTTTTAAGTCGCGAGGTTCAATACCAATAAGGCCTATAAGCGGGCCTAGAGGTTCCTACTGTGTAGTAGACACCTATTAGTAAGCAATTAACTAGTTTTATTATACACAGCACCTTTCCTACTCTATTTCCTTATGGCAAAGCCGATTTTGATATGCTATAAAGCCGTACAGTTACCCTAGCTGCGTACGCCAAGCATATGCTTAAGTATTAGGACGGTTGGTTTGGCCACCACCCCTTATTTCACTACTACGTATTTAATTAGATTATAAGAGAGCAAGCCCTTAACGCTACCCGCTTCCTTTATAGCCGATCAGATAAGAATGGTCTATCTTTAGATAAGCTCAGTAATCTTATAAATGGTAATAGGGGTAACTAGTTGCTAAACAAGATTATACAGTATACACGGAACCTTAAGGGCACTAGACCTTACTAGAGGCAGAAGAGAAATAAGCTTACGGCTTATACTAAAAATATTAAGAGCGGGTCTCTATTCTTTACACTTAACGCTACTAATCTATATTGGCATAACCTACACTCTTATATGCCTCTATTTGACGAGTATAAGGCTGCTAATAAGGCTTAGCGCTACCGGATTGCTTCTTAAAATCTTAACAATAATCCGTATATTGCTGCTTACTGGCTGCATCGCCGCTTTGATCTGTTTAGGAAGTACATACTTATAGATCTATTTAATAGCACAGACTTTTAGTCCTAATATAAGTGGTAGGTACGAGGTAGCGGCCATATACATAGCTTCTTATAGAGTTTAACAGCCCTAAGGCCAGATCCGTCATCTAGTAAATCAAGGGCGGCTTTTACTGAGTACTAGACTACTTTTATATCTATAATAAATCCTAATCAATCTAGGCCTCCTAATCTCCGACATCCTTCTACTCTTAGCTATAAAGAATAGCTTAACACCAGTAAGCTTCTTACTGCCTACCTTAATCAATTTTAACGGCACCGTAGTTATACCGAATCTTACTACTTAAAATTAAAGAAAGGCTTCACTAGAGTAAAGGAGTACCGCTTCTATTTTCCACGCTCTCTCTGTAATAAGGCCGCTGTATTAAAAGATTAAAATCCACATCACTAGACGTTCTGTCCGTAGCGTAATAATAAGCTTCTTAATGGTTATAATGCAGCTATAATATTGGCGTGGATAGCAAATATTAATACGTCACCCACTATAAGCATATTAGTAATAGTTAACTATATAGGCAAATATTGCAGTAAGGAAGAGAAGAAATTAACTTCCTACCAGGAGTTGCTCTAATCAGTACAGCCACACGCCAACAGCCTTTATGCCTTTAGTTTAGTAGTGGCTAGGTTTATAAACAAGCTTATTGCCAAACGCAATTGGTTAGCGTAGAAGGTATATTATCTACTTCTTAACATTCCCCTTTGCGAAGGCTCTAGGAATATAGTAACTTTAGACTATTACCAGGAGGACGATCAGAGCGCTATATATAAGCTTAAGGATGGGCAACTACAAGGGCACAGACTGTCTAACTATAAGAAATATAAGTGCCGCCCAGATAGGGTAGAGGATATTACTTTCCTTAATTTTCTACTCTATTTTAATTACTTTACTTACAAGCGTTAACCAAGAGCAAGGCCTTAAGTTATATTATACTTTTTGCGATATAAGGGCGATCCTTCCCATCCACAGTATCCTAAGTTCTGTTATGTAAAGCTTATCCTTTATCACCCATGTAGGGAGTATAAGGATGTAGCTACTTATACTAGTAGATTTGGGGCCCCTAATTATATGGCTTCCTATTAGGCTTATGTTAACTCTTATTAGTACCCACCCAACTACTTCTACAATTGGAAACTAGAGGAAGCTCACAAAACTGCTAATAATATTAATAAGTTTAAGGGTGATTTCGCAGACGACTTAGAGCTATATTAGTCCTTTAAGGCCCTGCATGCCCGCGTTTGAAATACTAATAGAGTTAAGATTAAGGATCCTAACAGGCTTAGTAATAGGGAGCTTAACTATAACTACAATTAGGGTATATATTAGGGTACATACCCGCAGCTTAATAAGAGAACTTATTGGCAGGAAGTATAGTTACAGCCTCTACCACAGAGCCACCTATCCTAAATAGCAACTCTATCTTCCTTACAACCAGGCTAGCGTTATATTTATAACGCTATAGTTAATTACTACAGGCAGATCCAATTGGGTCATAGCCCCCCTCCGCTACAGATTAACGTTAATGGAGAGACAGGAACTAGCAAATCATATCTTATTACTGTTCTCTCTACTACGCTCTATACTATGGCAAGGGCTAGTGGCAAGCCGTCGCCATTAGCTCGAGCCGCCCCTACTAGGGTAGCTGCCTTTAATATTAATGGCAGGACTACATATAATCTATTAAAGCTACCAGTAAATCGCCCCTTTAAGGAATTGCCTGCTGCCAGTCTTATACCTCTACAATAAGCTTTTAAGGATATTTACTATCTTATCCTTAACAAGAAATCTATAATCGGGCAAGTATATCTAGCCTAGATTAATTGCTACCTCCATTAGATCTACCCTACACGTAATAATAACTACTTTAGAGGCTTAAACATCTTGCTAGTAGGCGATTTCCATCAGCTTCCCCCTATAGGTTAGGCGGCCTTATACAGTAATCTACCCACTAGGCCGTCAGAGCTCGCCAGCCGTAAAAAGGGAGCCTATAAGGCAATTAACCAAACTACTATCCTAGATTAAGTTATGCGGCAGGGCGGTGATAACCCTAAGAGCACTACATTTAGAACCGCCCTTACGGAGCTATATAGTAATTCTATAAGTAATTCAACCTGGAAGCTTCTTTTAACTAGGTATAAGCAGGGCCTATTTACTAACAAGGTTGCGGGCTTCGATGACACAACTTAGCTATATGGCATACGCGCTGCTATAGGTAAATATAACACTACTTAGCTTCGCGATCTTTTACAGCCGGTAGTGGCTATTAAGTCAGTTAACTCTGGTATAGGTGCACAAAAGGTTACTCCCAATTAGTGTAATACTCTAGAGAATTTAACCCTATGTATTGGCGCTAAAGTTATGCTAATATAGAATATCTGGGTTAAACCAGGCTTAGTAAATAGTACTACTAGTATAGTTAAAGATGTTATATAGAAGGAGGACGCTAATATTAAAAAGAACCAGCCCTAGGCACTGCTAATTATAATAAATAGTTATAACGGACCTACCCTATTTACTCAGTAGGATAGGATAAAGGTTATCCCTATCTTTTCTATACTTTATAAGTGGGAGGGTGCAAGAGGCTCTTACTTATAGCGTCAGTTTCCAATTACTCTAGCTTTTACTCTTACTATATATAAAAGCCAGGGCCTAATACTTAACCAGGTGGTTCTAGATATTAAAAAAAAGAATAAGACAGCTAGGCTAACTTATATAGCAATCTTACGAGTTAAAAAGCTTTCGGGGCTTATATTTAAACGTGGATTTAATAAGGAACGATTTCAGTTATCTATAAGCAAGGCTAAGGAGGCATAATAGGAAGATTTCATACAGAGGCAGCAGCAACTACTCACAAACAACTTTTCCTAAATAGAAAATTATGTACTGGCTTAGAGGTAAGCGGAGAATATAGTATTTGTCTTAGTTTCCTAACTTTTAAATAGCTTATTTACGAAATCCAATTTGTCCAAATTTTAACCCCCCTATCCGTCCTACCTTCTTATCGCCTCTAGAGCTGTTAGATATACATACAATAGTATATAGGGAGAATTGGTAGTATTACCGGATCAATATTGCTGCTGTCTATAGCGTTAATCGATTTTTGGAATTTTTTACTTTTTTTTAAAGGGCGGAAATATTGCTTATATAATAAGTTATATAACCTCTAAAAATGCATATTACTTCTAAATTAACCTTACTTAGTTACTGCAGTAGACCCTCTTAATAAGATAATACCACCTAGCAGTAACTAAGGCGCCTTAACCTTACTACTATTCCTTTTGTAGGCCTCCTCCCGTCTATAAATACTCCCTCTTCTATACCTTCCCTTCTTTTCTTCCTCCTTATAGGGAGCTAGAGGTGCTCTAATACGCCTTTTTAGTCTCCACTAAGGGATCTATTAGTTGATATAGCAATATAGACAGCATTGGACAAGGAGACAATAGGCAAAAGAGAAAATAGAAAGGACAGAGAAGCCTCCAGTAGGTATCAGTTAAGTAATATTAATAGCTATTTATAGCCGCCTAATCTCCTGTGCTTATAGGCCTCCTCCCGTCTATAAATACTCCCTCCTTTATACCTTCCTCTCCTCTTTCTTCTTCCTTACAGGAGCTAGAGGTGCTCTAATACCCCTCCCTAGTCCCCACTAAGGGATCTATTGGTTAACGTGGCGATATAGACAGTATTAGACAAGGAGATAACGGGCAAAAGAGAAGATAAAAAGAATAGAGGACCCTCTAGTAAGTGTTAGTTAAGTAATATTAACGGCTGGTTTTCATTACCTAAATATTATATTACGTAATAACATTTAGGAACATAAATATATACCCCATCCCGTACTCTACCACTACTAAATATTCTAGATTTTGTACTCGGAGCTACTTATAATATACATTTCTAGAATATCTACCAGTTTAAAGCTCTATAATTAAACGTTATTAACGGTTTATATAGGGGTCGTTAATTAAGCTCCCAGGACATAATTTTTAAAGTTTAATACTATACCACTATTACGACCTTCTTGTAGTGGCCGAGCCACCTATAATCTCCTCCCTTCTCTCCCTCCCTCCCTTTTATTGCTTGGCGCCGAGCTATTGCGTCGTCACTAAGCTATTGCGTCGTCGTACATCCAAACTAGTGGGCAACGACATAGTTAATTAATGCTATTGTAGCCGCACCGCCTCTGCCTGTTGGGGGAAGGGTCTTAGTATACCATTATATCTCTTCTTACACGCGCGTTTAATCAAGTTGGGGTAGTAGATTTTAATTCCAGCTATACAGCGATTTATTTATTAGGCATTAAAAATATTTAGTATATAAAGCTTTAAATTGGAATTATAATCTACTATATCAGATCCTACATAGAGGGCTCTATATAGGGGGGTCCCAGGGGGTCTCCCCCTGGAAAACCTCATCTCTATATATATTAATTAAAGTCTATATAATAAAGCTCTAAATTACAAACTCGGGTTAAAATTTTAGTTGGGGCCCCAACTATCCATATATTATCGTTGCGGGCTTGTTTTCCAATATATACTGCCTCCGCTGCTCCAGTATGAAAACCTAGTGATTGCTAGAGCAACCCTATTAAAGTCCTTAATACCCTACCACCCCTTTACCAGGTTGCTCCAGCTGCTTAGCATAAGGTTTCTTAGGCTCTATTAACCCCATCTTGGCTTTGCCGGCCATGGTATACAGGTGTAGAGAGCTCAGCACAGGCCTCTGTATAGGAGTCGTTCTCTTCTCTACCCCCTCCTAGAACTCCAACTCCCAGCGGTTATAAATATTGTGCTGCTTTTGCTCCTTTGGTACACAATATAAATAATCCTCTTCTACTATGGCTTTAATTGCTATCGCCAGAAGTTGAGATCTAATATCTAGAGTGGCAGCTAAACTACCGTTTACACCCGGACCTGGCTCTGGTAGTAAAAAAGGTAGTTAACTCTATGCCTGCCCACTACCTTTTAGAGCTATATAATAGTGAGACCTTTAAAAATCCTAATACCGCGTTTAATTAATACTAGGACTACGCCTTCAGCAAAGGCTTCTTTATTATTATACTGTCCTTAGGCGATAAAACCACTCTACAGCCGTACTATGTCTTTGGCTGTAAACACCATAGTAAGTATACCCGGAATTACCGTAAGTTAGACAACTTCTGCGGTAAAAATAGCAACCGGCAGTGAGAGGCTACTAAGGTACACTAAAAGAACTGCGGCTGGTGTATTTGGGTGGCCTAGAAGAAGCTTCCTGGCTATATAGGTGATATTAAAGGATGGGTAGTGACTATTACGTGTACTAAGTACTCCAATCTAGATACTCTAGAGGCTCTAGAACACAACTTTATTACAAATCCCCTTATATATATTAGCTACTAGGATCGACTACTAGAGGCTAAAAAGGTAGCTATAGAAGCCTACACTCTTAGGGCAACTTAGGAGACCTATCTTACTATATAGCGTCAGCTTTCTGCCCGAGAGTTACATATAAGTAAGAAGAAATACTATAGCTTAATATGATTATTAAGCGGCCTTCTTAGTGGAGCTAAGGGCCAGCCGCGAGCGCTTAGCGCGCTTAAGCTGCTTCTCTACTAGTATGGATTTAAGTACCGGTCTTAATATACCTATATAATTAATCTAGAATTAGGTTGTCTAATTGCCTAGAGTCTTTAGTAGCTAGTGTTCTGGCTTTCTATCTAGGTAGATTTGGTATAAAGGTTTATTACTAACTTTAGCTGCTAAATAGATGCTATATTTAATACTAATTAATCCAAGCTCTTATTAGCTATTATTACTAGTGTTATTAATACAGGGTCCTCTTTTCTAGTAATATAATTGTTTATTAAAAGTAAGTCTTAGCTAGATTGGACCTTTTTACTAGAGTCTACTTAGTAGAAACTTTGGAAACGGCTACCTAAAGTTATTATTGCCGATTTTGGTAAGGGCCTTGCAGCTGCCTTATTGGTAGGGCAGTTAATTGCAGTTGTTTTTCAGTACTACCAGTGGCACGCCGCGAAGGCAATAAAGAAGTGGATTAATAAGGGGATCCAGATAAAGGCTAAAAGGCCATATAGCTACTCAGCGGAAGAAAGGAAGGTAGTAAAGAAACTATTTTGGCCCTACCTAAAATCTAAAATAGTAGCAGAGCTTAAAGCCAATTAAAAGGCAGTCCTAGATAAGCTACACCTATACAATAAGGTGTGGTTTTAGACTATATACGTTAAAAAGGAGAGCTAGATAATTACCTATTATATTAGGTAAGTTTTAGTAAGCTAGGGAACAGAATATCGCCATAAGGTATTTAGATAAGCTTTACTATAGGCCGGCCTATAGTAAAGCTTATTTAAATATTTTGTGGTGACATTCTATTCCCTAGCTTAAAAACCTTATTTTAACGTTGACTTTTCCTTAACTGCTTACTCCCTTACTAGATACCTTCCAAATTTAGGTATAGCAGCAAGCTAATAAGGCAAGGGTATTAACAGAGGATTAAAATGCTTTACTAATTATTAATTAAGCCTTAAGAATACCATAATTGAGCTAAAGAAGTGGATTTTGATATTATATAAGGAGTTAATTAAATCCAAATATACATCCAAAATGTCTCTCCCCTAAATTATTACCCTAGATCTTTTTTAGCACTACTTCACGCAAATTAACGGTATAGTGACTTACTATGCGCTTAAGCGAATCTTTAATTCCATGCGTAGCGCAAGAGCTTTAATAAATAAGGAAAAGCAGGAGTGGGCTAATTAGGAGTGGAAGTAGGATAACTATAACTATAAGGACCCCTATTAATATGGCCTCCCCTATTACTATATGCTTATTCGGTGCTTAATACAGAAGCTTTTTATATCGCTAGCTTTAATCTACCCTTACTGGTATATCGCAATAAAGCTAATTGCCGCTCCAGATTGGCAGCCGCGATATATTAAGGATATAGCGTTCTAGGGTAACCTACTATTAGGGCACCTAGAGGCTCTTACTAGGATCCGTATAACGGAACCTTGTAGCAGGAACTACGGTGGGTTCTGTCAATAGGCTAGGTATATAGGTATAACAAGTCAACAACGTAATAATAACTAGTGGAGTGGTTGCCTAACAGATTAACTCCAATTATATTCTAAGATTCACTATAAGGAGAGAACTATCTATAGTAGGGACTAAAGTCCTTTAAATATACAACTGTACTCCTAAGAAATCCTCTCTTGTATATAAGGTACGTATTATCTGTATTAAATATAACGTCTCTTCCATTTAATATAGTTAATACGTTTAACACTACGTGACCTTAGTTACTATTCCTCGCTATATAGTTCCACTAGATCCATCCTAGACTATACCTATATTAACTAACTAGCTTCCGCCGACTCCTCTCTAAGTAGTTATAATATTGTACTTAAAGCGTCCGTAATACTATCTCCCTTCTCTTTATCTTCGTCCTTAAAGATTCCTAATATCTCCAAGTCGTCTACTAGAGGTGTAATGTCTGTTTAATTAGTCTGGTTAATATCCTTATTTATTATACCTAAAGCTTCTTCTTCTCTTTCCTAGGTTAAGCGTCGCCTTTATACTATTTCCTCCATACTATTGCTTGGTGAAGTGATGGCGATTCCCTACTTAAGGTGCGTAAAAGAGGGGTTAGTTTGCGTTGCGCTAGCAAGTCCTTTGTCTTAACAACCCTCCTTTTACTCTGAGTGCACTAAAGCAAACGTTTAATTGTCCTACGACGTTTGCTCTGCTTCTAACGCTAAGTATACACGTCCTATTACTCTTAATAGTCTTCGAGTTCCCTAAGTAACCTATTATAGGGTCTCGTGTTTAATCTACCACTGCAAAGCTTAATAGTAAGCTGGCCTCCGCACTACTTAAGGTTTAACGTGCCTTAGAAGAGTCCGCACACGTCCTTAAAGCTTAACATTTAGCTTATACTTGTCTTTAATGCCTTAAACATGTCCGTAAGAAGGTTTGTTCTAAGGAGTGGAAACTAGTTTAACAGGGTTTGTCTAAGCTAGGTAATAAAAGGATTGGCTCTCCTCCTATAAGGGAAATAACTCTAAGTAGCTTAGTAATTGCTCCTCTTAGGTCCCCCTTAGGTGACTCTTTCTTTGGCAATCCTTCCTTATCTATATTACCTAACCTACTCTCTTCTGATACTCCTGTACCTTTCCTATAGCGTTCCTTAGGTTGCTTAGTGGTTCCTAGGTAGTCTTATTATAGCCTATCTACTTTACTTTATACTACGTTTTGTTATCTACGTCCTTATAACTAATAATCTTTAAAACTTGCTATTTGTCTTCCTTTTATCCTCTATATATATCTGCCTTGTAGACTGGTGGTTTAATATCTCCATATACTGGCTCTAGCATTGCAATATGCTATATAGGGTAGATTTTCATTTTGGCTAGTAGGTTTAACTTATATGTAACTAATAAAATTCTTTACTTAACTTTAAAAGGTCCTAGTCTAACATGGTCTAACTTCTTACTTAGTTATCAACTCTTAAAGTTTTTATATAGTAGCTACACTTTATCCCCCTCCTTAAGATCTGGTCCCTTAGATCTCCTAGTATTATAGTACCTTTTTATTCGTTCTTGTACTAGTTTAGCTGTTTCTTTAAGGTCTGTATAAAGATTCATTAACGTCTCCACTCTTTACTTGGCTGTGCTACTCGTCTTTTTTGCTTATTATGGCGATAACGATGTTTTTAGCTTATATCCATAATTCGCCTTAAATAGTAATGTTCCCATTCCTTCTTACAGTATTATATTGTATGCAAATTATATAGCTGGTAATAGCGATACCTAATTATTCTATATGTAATTGATATAATGCCTTAGATACTATTCCAGTGTCTAGTTTAGTCTTTCTATTTGTCCATCCGTCTACGGATAATATACTGTAGATATTGCTGTGCAAACCCCTTATTCTGCCAGAAATACTTTTTAAAATGCTACTATAAATCTTAAATCTCTATCCGATATAATCTTATCTGGTGCTCTATATCTTGCAAACACTTTTTTTATATAGATTCTAGCGATATCCTCTACTAATATCTCTTTAGTACATGCTATAAAGTATCCCCACTTTGTTAGCTTATCCACTATTACTAAGATTACATTATAATCTTATCCTATAATAAAATCTCTTAACTTTAGTAACTTAATAATAAAGTCCTATAATATAACCTCCTATAGTCTTCCTGGTGTTTTAATAGGTTATAGCCCTCCATATAGCTTATACCTCGTTAGTTTATTTCTTTGGCAATTTAGATATTCCCTTATAACTTGTCTTACTAGTTCCCAGATTCCTTAAATAATGTACTCCTCTTAAAGTCTTAACACTAAGCCTATAGCTCTATTATGTCCTTATATTATTCCCTTATAGAATTCCTTAACAAATTCTTCTGTAATAGACTTAGGTATATATATTACTTCTCTATTTATATATTACTCTAAGTCTAGATCCTCTGCCTATGCTTTTTAGATCTTTTATATCTACTTACTTTCTAATAATTTATAGATCTGATTTTCCTTGGTTGCTGCAATCCTTAGATAATTATACCTAATTAATCCGTCTTAATCCCTTCGTAATAAAGCTCCTAATAGCTTTTCACTATTCTATAGTTTAGCCCTTCTGCTTAGAGCATCTGCTTATATATTGTCTATACCCTTAGTATACTAAATCTCAAAATAGTATTCTATAAGCATTTCCGCCTATTTAACCTATCTTTGGTTAAGTTCCTTTGTTGTTAGGAATCCTATAAGGTTCTTATAGTCCATTTTAACTATAAATGGTTTTTCTATGCCTTGTAAGAATGCTCTCTATTTCTTAAGTACTGTAACTATACCTAGCAACTCCTTGTTATAGATATTATAGTTTAACTCTAGTAGTGTTATCTTCTGACTGTAGTATGCTACTAGGTGCCATCTATCTTAATATTTCTATAGGAAGCACACTCCTAGTGTAAAGTCTAATATATCCGTTTCTACAACCGTTTCTAAACCTGGTTAATAGATCTTAAGAACTGGCTCCTAGGTAAACAACTCTTTAACTCTCTTAAATAGTTCCTATTACTCCTTTCCCTATGCCCACAGTTCTTCCTTTTTTGTTAATTATGTAAATGGCTTAATATCCTATAACTATTGCGCTATAAACTTTCTATAGTAATTATAAAACCCTATAAACAATCTTAACTGTGTAACGTTCTCTGGTTCTTGCTAATTTACTATAGCCTCGATCTTCTTTGGATCTATACTAAGTTGGCCTAGTTTAATAATAAATCTAACAAAATTGGTCTTCCTGGTAAAGAACTTATATTTCTTAATTGCTACTAGTATCTGTTCCTCTTATAGTCTCTTTAAGACCTATTTAATATATTCTCTGTGTTCTTCCTCACTTTCTAAGTAGATAATAATGTTGTCGAGGTATATTATAACAAATTTATTTAGGTATTCTCCTAACATACTATTAATTCGCTTTTGGAACGTTACTAGTATATTTATAAGCCTAAATTATATAACTAATAGCTTATATAGTCCTTCCTTTAACCTAAAGGCTGCCTTTTATTTGTCGCCTTCCTTGATTCTAATCTAATGGTACGCCTATCTTAGATCTATCTTTGTAAAGATCTTTACATTGCCTATCCTATCTTAGATTTCGCTAATTAAGGGTAAAGGATACCTATCCTTCCTAGTAATGCTGTTTAACTATCTATAGTTTATATATATCCTAAGTTTTCCGTTTTTCTTTGGGATAAATAACACTGGATATCCTACTAATAACTATAATAGTCTAATATATCCCTTTTATAAGTTCTCCTAAATAAACTCCTTAAGCGCTACTAACTCTGTTTTAGTAAGCTTATAGATTGGAAAGAACTTTGGACTTATTCCCTCTTCTAATTTTATCTTATAGTCCTAAGCTGCATGCTTTAACAGCCTTTTACTTTCTAGTAACTATAACTTTTTACCATACTTATGGTATCTCTTTGGTACATAACTTAAGCCTCGCTTAGTCTCTTTGTATGTCGCTCTGACTTGGTACTATACCAACTTGGTTTACTATTGCACTTTGCGTCGTTATATATCCTTAATATTGACCTAACCTATAACCCAATTGATCTTTAGATTGTACTCCTATAACCAAGGCATTCCTAGTATCGCCTTATCCTGTCCCAATGGTAGGATATTAAAAGACATTCTAACTGGTCTCCCTTTAATAGTTATCTAAATAGGTCCTGTTTTAAGATTAATAATACCTCCTCTATAGGCTATCTAATCTCCTAAAATCATTATAAGTGGATATGGGTGTTCCTTCTATCTATATAGTAACCCTATCCTTTCTACTGCCTTTAGTAATATGTGGTTCCTAGTTACTCCACTATCTACTAATGCTTCGAACTGCTGATCTTGCCACTTAGCTCTTAAATTTAGGTATTGTCTTTAAATTTCTTTAAGGGTCTAAGGCTCTAACACTAGTTCCCTCTAGTCCCGTATGCCTCCCCTTTTCCCAACTATTAGCTGCTTAATCTTGCCTATACTTAGTCCAACTTTGGCCAATACTTAATTTATTTCTTTTCCTCTATATGCTATAGATAAGTGTTCTCTAGACACTCCTACCACTATTATCTATTTAGGCATTCTTCCGTAAGGAATCTTCCTGGTTAAAGTGTTAAGTCCCCTTAACCTTATACTTCTACTGGGTGCCAACTATATATATACTTAGTATTTCTAAACCGCTTTTCCTCTAGTGCCTAATATATTCTTAATAGGTACTTCCAGTTCTTATCTTTAGGTGCTCTATATATGTTATATATATTATCCACACAAGCTATCCACGATAGTATATAATACGCTATATATTTTGGGTTAACTCTTGGTTTGTCTTTATCTTTAAGTTTAAACCTATACCTAGTCAATCTAACCATTGGTATCTCTGCTATGGGTACTAAGATTTATTACTTACTTTTCTAGTCCCTAAACCTCTCTTCTAGGTTCCTTAATATTATGATTAATACTCCTTTAATATAACTTATGCGTTTTTCTATAATAGGTTAGTCTTGGACAACTTTTTTATCTAGCCATATATAAAAATCTTCCTATTTGTTGTTGTATCATTGCCTATACCACTTTCCGTATAACTAGTTTAGTGTATATAGTCTATCCGTTAGAAAGTACCTTGTTATTGCTATATTATAATATCCTTTAGTATATCTTTCTTTAAACCTAGTTAGAATATCTAGATCCTTTTCTTATTCTAGTTTATCTAACTACTTTACCCTAGGTGTCCCTGTACTTGGCCTATTAGTAACTCTTTATACAGGTGCTTTGTCCCTTATATAACCTAGTATAGCTGATCTCTTGTCTAGCTTTTGCTCTTGCTATACAATAATTCTTATCCTAAATTTATCTATAGTTTCTTATTTTCTGCGTCTTGTAGCTAGATCCTTATAGTCGTCTTACTTTTTAATCCTGGTATTGACTTTTCAATCTTTAGGCTAAATACTGCGTTTACCTAGAATTACTAACGTTCTTATTTATTCCCTAAACTTGTAGTTCTTAAACTTGCGTCCTATACTTATTCGTTTATTACTAAACTAAGTTACTGCCCTTTTCTATTGGTTTTCATCCGTCGTGGGTTCTTAGGTGTATCTTATCTCATCTTAAGAGTCTTAAGCTTCTTATATCTCCTCTTAAGAATCTTAAGCCTATGGCCTTTTGCCTTTATTAAGTAATAAGCTAGCACTAGCAGTTATCTACTTACTTAGTTTCTTTTAAACATTGCTCCTATCGTCTTGTAAAGCGATGGAAATTATATCTAATAGTATTATAATATCCGTTACTAAACCTTATTTGGTAATAGTCTTAGTCTCTGCCTCTATTACATCCTTAAGGTTTAAATGCTCCTAGTTAGCCTCCCTTTTATCCTTATTGCTGTTAATTAATAAGTACTTTAACTCCATTGTCAATACTGCTAATCTTCGTCTGTATATTGCTATAACATCTTAATCTAGCTCGTAGAGTTAATCTTATTCTTTATCTAACTCTCTAGTTCCTTAGAGTCCTTTTAACTCTAGCTCCTATAGCCAATAGCTTGCGCCGTACTTAGCGTCCTTATAAATTCGGCATGCGTTATTGTAACAATACGCAAAGCTATTAATTAAACATTCTTTTATTCCTTACAGTGCACTATTATCCCTCTGTGCGTACGTGCTGTCTGCTGGTCTGGTTCCCTTTACTATATAGTTACTTTAACCACCTCTATAGTCTCTGGCGAAATGACCCTGTTTTCCATAATTTATGCAAGCTCCATCTTTAAACCATTTTTCTTGCTATGGAGTTTGCCTAAACGTCTTCTGCTACTAAGATCCCTAGTTTGGCCTCTGCTCCTTAGTCCTTTAATTACTTAATCCTTGACCTCTAGGTTTCTATAGTTTCTTTTCCCACCTTTAGGTTTCTTTAGTACCGCTTAGGTCTATTGGCTCTACGCTATTCTATAGTTTTTAACTCTATATCTATTATTACGTACTCTGCGCCTTATATAACTATAGAACTCTATCTTGCCCTCTTTTAGCTTATTCCCTTTAGTAGATCCTATTATTAATCTTTATTAACTAATCTATTAACTCCCTTAGAGTATCTATATCTTCCATTAGGATAATTGCGTCCTAGACTTTAGCCTTAAGTCCCTGTTTATACTATGCCATAAGCGCCTTGTTATTCCACTTAACCTATATAGCTAGTGTTTAAAACTATATTGTATACTTAATTGCTAAAGTGTATTATACTAAGTTCTAAAGCTTTTGTTCCGCTATAGTTGTGGCCTCTAGGTCTCTAAACATTTGTATTAGTTGCTCTATAAACCCATTCTAACTGGTAAATATATACCATATATCCTGGTTAGTAGTTGTTATGCTATTAGCCTATATTTCCATAAGATATAGCTTAAACTACTTAAGTGCCCTCCCCGTCAGGAACAATTCTGCATAGGCTACTTAATCCAACAATATTACTAACTTCGCTCCTTCTTATACTACCTTAAAGTACATTTGCGTAAGAAATCCCTTAAGCTTCAACTTCTCTCCAAAAAATCGTTTAATTGAAGGTAACTTAATCTTTGCTACTCCGATTCTATTAATACATTCTTTAAGTATCCTATTATTATCTTATAAGTAATTAACTATTTCCTATAACTAACCTCGCGTAACCACTTGAGAATCCCTATTATCTATACTAGTATTACCTGGCCCTAAGGTTATGGCTCCTATTAACGCCGTTGTGACTAGTGCTGCTCTTAGTAGTATATTGTCCAAGTTTGTTCCAATACCGTAACTTTAGTAGTAAATGTGTAACGGAACCTTGTAGTAGGAACTATAGTGGGTTCTGTTAATAGGCTGGGTATATAGGTATAATAAGTCAACAACATAATAACAACTAGTAGAGTAGTTGCCCAATAGATTAACTCTAATTATATTCTAAGATTTACTACAAGGAGAGAACTATCTATAGTAGGGACTAAGGTCCTTTAAATACACAACCATACTCCTAAGAAATCCTCTCTTATATATAAGGTACATGTTGTCTATATTAAACATAACGTCCCTTCCGTTTAACACAGTTAATATGTTTAACACTACGTGACCTTAGTTACCATTTCTTGCCATATAGTTCTACCAGATCTATTTTAGACCGTACCTATATTAACTAACTAGCTTCCACTAACTCCTCTCTAAGTAGTCGTAACATTGTACTTAAAGCGTCTGTAATAATCCGACTATTAGTTCTTTACCTCCTTAATATTATTAAGGACCTTTCTGCTAAAGAAATAAGCGAGCTTGCCAATAAATTTAAAGACTTTAAGGTGGCCTAAGTGGCTATTTTAACTAGATAGATAGAGCTTTGATTACTACCTAAGGGCGCTCTATTTAAGGTTCCTCTAAAGGCTCGCTAGTAGCCACCACCTAAAAAGAAGTACGGTAAGGCCAACCAGCGGGGTAAAATAAGTACTGAGATTGCTAAACATGCTGCCAATATTGCTATACAAGAGCTCTAAAAGGAAAGGTAGGAGGAGGCCCAGAAGTAGAAGGAGTAGGTAGAGTCTAGAAGTTGACTTATACTTGCTTAACTAAGCAGTAGTGTAAATCTTAGCCAATTTCTAATCCAAAACAAAGAACCGGCTAATAAAGTGGATAAGAATATTAAGGAGGATAAAGAGCCACTGTTTAATAAGCCGTCAGTGCTATATAATGAAGATTTAGGGGGGTTAGAGGATAAGGTGGTTATTTTAGAAGCAGGGAAGAACGATAATGACAACTTATAGCTTAATAACACGGAGGTACTCCATAGTACTATATTAGGCGATCCTCACCAAAATATTAATAAGAAGGAGCCTATTGCGACCTATTTAGTACCTAGCAACTATTAAGAGCCGCCACCTCTCCTACTCCATTAATCTAGTAGAGTGGCGCGCACTAGAGCTTGAAGGACCTATACTTAATTAGCTTGTGGTAATTTTATATTAATCTTAAGTAATACTAACAAGGGTTCTAGTAATCCTAAGCCAAAAGAGGTTATTAATCCTAAGGTAAAAGAGGTTATCATTCCATTGAAATTAAAGCGATGGTAATAGGGAGCTTCTATAGACGCGCATAAGGTTCATAAAGCTAGCGCACTTGCTATTAGGTCCCCCAAGGCCAAGTATATACGTGGTAATAAAAAGGGAAAGGACCCTGTTAAAATAGACGGCCGAATATTGGAGTATTACACGTGTAAATAGTGCTTTGTTATTCAAATCGGAATTCAAGTTAGCGATAGTGGCCTGTGCGGGCTTACTAATCGCTTACTAATCACGAATGTGTGGGATGAATGTGCCCGGAGACGCTCCGTATAATTCTTGTGATCCATTTGAGGCATTCTGGACCGAAACACGCAACTGAATATGTCTACAGTCTGTCCGGCTGATCCCGTATCCTCCTTGTCTTTCTCTTTTAGCTTTTGCGAGGTTCTACAACGTCATTTGATCCGGAGAAGTCACCCCAAGCTATCATTTTACCTTGGCTCTGCATATGTGCAGCAGACTTCTTCAATGACTTACATAGTCCTCTCCTCTATGACGAATCAACTGAAAACCCTGATGTCACTTGCATACGTGGAACAGATGGCCCACACGCTATTTATTGTTCCTTGCAATGACCGGAGTAATCATAGCTATTGCAGATATGAAACGACGGCCAATGTCTGTACCAGAAGCGACAATTACTATAAAATCTCACCATGCATAAAGTGCGACACGCTGCTTCGGAGCCTGAAGACTGGTCCACGCGTTTTATACGAAGATGCGTGGCCACTTTAGCACTGATAGCGTTCTAGCGGTGGTCGACTAAATAGAATGGCGTGACGGAAGCCCTGCGTCTTTTACCTCTACCAAGCTTATCCACACATGCAATGATCGCCCTGCTAGAGCGCTAGGTGCAACATCATCCCGACGATCCCAAGCCCCTTGGTTGCTGGAGATCGGAACATTTTCGTCGTCTCACCGCATATGCCCTATCGAATCATGCTCAGGCACTAGCTCACTCTGAGCATGACAGCCGGGAGGCGAGTCGGATTTCTTCCTTCCTGCCGCATCTAACATCACGACAGTGTACATGGGGCAACGGGCAAAACGCAGTCGTCCGCTATCGACCAAACGCTCTCTGAGGAATATTTTATCGCGCCAAATCCGGCACGCTACGATGCCGTCGCCGGTGCTCTTGGCCGTATTCCAAGCCGGATCCCTGCGTGAGCCTGAAGCCGACCCTTGACCGGCTGCAAGCTAGTCATGCCACCGTTCCCCATATTACTCGGCCTCCGAGAAACGCATCATGCCTCTGATACTTGCTTCGCAGCGCTCTTATATTCATGACCTGTCACATTCTCGCCCAACTCCCTCCGGAATCAACGCAAACCAGCGCTGCTGCAGCGCTCGTTCCATGTCAGCCACGTACTCGCTTTCTGTCGCTGCTTTAGGATCCGGATAACGAAGGCACGGCGTGCGAGTTGGGCGCGCTAAGGCCGTGTAGGCAAGCGGCGTGACGCTGGGTTTGCCTTTCGCTAGGGTTGCTGGCTGTCCTGCCCATGTTGGGGGGCTGGCTCGGTTACCCACTCGCCTGTGGTGCCTGTTTGGCGTCTTCGATCTGATATGTCACTCCTTTACAATATTTTGAGCCAGATTTTGAGGCTGTACCTGCTAGTGGTTTTGGGCGTCGGTTGGGGCGACCGACTCCAAGCTCTTACTCGCTGGAACCCTGTGTAGAGCCTACGGATAATGCGGAGACTTGATCTGGCTGGGAGAGAGAATTTGTTTGAGTACTCGATTTCAGATGCAGGGGTCATAGCTGAGGGCCGCGAGGTTGACGCAGAAGGAGGACTGCGCACGGAGGAAATAAAGAAACGCCTTCAGCGCTGCGCCTTTCACCATTTCCTGCTCCAAGCGGTTAAATCCCGTGCACCGCATAGACGTAAAACATGAAACCAACACTGTTGAGCTGCACTGCCGGTAATGACACGATAACCTTTTTCTCTTCGCTTTCTGCATACGCCGGGCCTATTCCCACAGTCTCTGTAAATGTAGGCTTCATCTCAGGCCCCTGTATCCATCACATGCTATTCCAGCTCGTGTCTGAGGCAACGCTGCATTGATGCATAGACTTGGGCGGCCTGGTTGCTAGTCGTAATCACTTAACTAACTCGCACGATGATAGCGGAGATTAGAATATATTAGTCAAAGACTGGTAGCTTTTCGAAGACAGAAGAGAAGACGCAATTCGTAACTCGTAAAAGGATACACGGTGAAGAGGATTAACGGCGGCACTGTTCTTATAGCACTATGTGAGCATGGATTACTAATTCGCGTTAGGACTGGGAAGTATTTAGGTTTTCTTGTGTATGGGCTGAATGGAAGGGTTCGTTATTCATTCGGTCAGGAGTTATTATTGGAGACTGGAAATCGAGAGACTTGAGAAGCTGAAGCGGAAGTAAGGAAAGAAGTTTCCATATGCGTCTGCATGACTGATACAGTGAGGGGAGATGTGAAGATGCGGAGAAAATATTACGAGTCATTTGCGAAAGATGCTTAACAGCAGCCTGAGGATGATAGGGGAGAGATGGGCGTAAGAACTTAGGACGATATCATGGAGAAGGATGAGAATTCGAAAAGCTTGCGCAAAGAAGACTCGACCATGAAGCATAAGTCAAATTTCCAAACCGAATCGCGATAATGCCAGCCTAGCAGACCCCGCCAATAATGCCAATGCCAAGTCAGAAACGTCCTGCCTCGTAAAAGAAACGGGAAATGTTCGCCCAAGGAGACAGCCGAAGAGTAGGGGGAAGGACCAAGCCATCCCTTCGACTAGAACTCCCGCGGAACTTAATGGGAAATCGTGTCCGCGCGAGAATCTACAGGAGACGGCAAACTGTAAAGCATAAAGTCGAGGTCTCCACGACCTCACTGATCCTGAGAAACTTCCATGTCTTCTTCTATGATATCAATGAGATTCTCGATATTGGATACGAGGCAGTAGATTTGGATAAGGCTGCAGATTATTCGCTCTCGACATGCCTCTACCGTGAGAGACAGAGGGATGGAGATGTTGTTTCTAGCATTAATGGAGGGCACAACTGACTCTGTTACGCCGGTAGTGTGTGCTGGCATCTCAGGGGCCAATTCCCCAGCGCGTAAGCTATGAGAATGGAGCGAATGGTGCGTAGAGCAGGAATAGTGAGGTGAAGTGGGAGTGAAGAGCCCAGAACGTGGCAGGTGGGGTCTAAGGCGTCTTGGAGTAGAGGTGGGTTCGGGATGAATTGGTCTTCTCGGGTAGAAAGGAGTAGGAGATCGTCTCTGTCGATATGGGCGGCGTAGACGGTCTAGGAAGAATTAGATCGTTTGTCAGTGGTATTAGGAATCTGGGAAGAACTTACCACGACTAGAACGGGAACGAGAAGTTGCATTCGCTGAACGGTCCACACGAACAGTTCTAGACATTTTTAAAAATTGGCGGGAGTAGATTAGCTCAACCTTCGTTCTCGAGAAAGAACCCTAGATCGTCGTCCTCGGGAAGCCCACAGGATGGTGTTCTTGAGGCTTGTGCGGCTATTATTTCAGCCGTAGTAACTCCAGGTCTGAATGTTTGACTTCAAGTCCGTCAGTGCGACTTTCTATGGATACACGCGCGAAAACCCCCCAGAAGAAGACAAATCAAGTAACACCTGTGAACAAACAGGTTCTTGTACTTACTAGCACCAACACTCCCGGGTCTCATATACACGGGGATGATACCTTATATCCAGTTAATACAAAAGGGTAACGAGATAGGAAACGTGGGTAGATTTACCGTCCAGGATTTGACGGAGGTGTGGATATCAGAGGTTGACGGTCAAACTGTCTGGGTGCGTAAGCGGAGATGCTGGCCTCCTCGCTTGAAGCGGGGGCTGATATGATGCCACGCTCGTCGTACTCAGAGACGGTTTCGGCGTTGTCCTCGTTTTCATTCTCGCACCAGAAGAATAGATTGGAAAGGTGAGACAGGAGAGAATTAAGCACCCTTAATGGGCTGTATATCCAAGAGGAAAGACCAGCCATCAATTGTGGTACATAGATCTGGAATCTGCAGTTCTTTTACTCATTGAGAGAATTGCTTGACACGAGTCAGGACATAGAAAGTGGGGCTTATAGTTCAAAAATACTACGCTAATCTAATACGTCTGGTGAAATTAACCTTTAAGGGAAAAATTGGCGCAGTAAATGAAGGTTTTGCTTATCTTGCTTCTAAGTATTGGATCTGATGGCTCTGATCGGTCAGACAGATATCAATACCGGTCACGCAGGGCGAATGCATACTCAAGTAAGGAAGCGAAAGACAGAAGTGGGGTGTCACAGACCTGCAGTCCGGCCCGAACCGGTAGATTCGGCGATGCCGTATCGCTCGGCTTTATTCTATAGTGTTTCAGAATCAAGCCGTGCCAAAAGATAGTGCTGTTGGTCTTACTGCATGAGCTTGATGTCCGCTGGAGTTGTACCTTACCCACTTCTAAAATTTCTACTACGAGGCTTCGAGCTTGTGCGACGCTAGCCAATGGTCTTAAGTATGCTCTATGGTGGTATCGGGATGGAGTCACTCTCCTACCATGTCTGTCCCCACAGCTTTAGCGTTGCCGAGGTTTGCTCAGCTCTTGGCGTTTGCGTTATAGAACAATATCGTCCAGTGTCCTCGAGGTTACTGAGCCGTTGCTTTGCCATTTGGTAGCCGTCGTATATCTTATTCCTAGTGACAACCCTCTAGCGGCAATCAACTGAGATTGATTTGGAATAGAAGGTTTGCGGGGGTCACGTTTGCCTGGCTGCAACGAGGTGAAGCTTACTTGTTGAATATTGCGTTATACTGCAGTCAAACATCACTTGGCATTTGTGAACGTTGGTGACGCTGTGAGCACGGTACGTGGAAGCGAGGAAACATAATGCTGCATAGACGAGAGGAGATTACTCTAATGTCTGAGCTTCGAGTTGATGCTGCGTGCTTGTAGCCAGCTGACTAGTAAAGCTACAAGCATGCCTAAGCTGATAATTCTTGATGCACTTGCACTGATTGGATTATAACGTGATTCATCCCTGTCGTAGCGTGCTGCAGGCTGCAATGCGAGATCACAAGCGTACCAGAGCAATCCTTCATCACCACGTGGTATTTTCAACCAATATACGGTATTACGAGAAGCCTATATGGCCTTAGCCAATAACAATCTACGATAAAGGGAGTGGTAGTCGGCTTTCCCGGGTGCCGTTGTGGAAGCAGGCTCTGGATCCGATATTGCCGCCACGGTACGTTGACGGCTTCGGGTAGCCTGAACGAATTAAGTTTGCGGTGCCGAAGAGATGGCTGCCTAATTCACTAGGTTGAAGAGTGACTAACCAGCTGAAGTGAGGTTTGTCGTTGCGGTGTCGCTGCATTGCTAGCTTGGTAGTTGCTGAGCTTGTTGATGGCTGAATGCCGTTTGGCCTGATTGCCGTGACCTAAACCTAGAGCGGATGTAACGGGTAAGCCTCCGGGTGGTGGGATTTACATGCTGTGAGCACATTCAGCGCTCGAAGGCTGAAAGGCTGAGGATATCCTTAGAGAAGATCGTTCTCGGAGGATCTGTCGGAGTTTTCCGATGTTGAGGTTGAGATAGCCATGAGGAGCTCAATGTAGCGTTACCCTGGTGTTCAAAGATATGAGATCTCGGATTTCCGACTGATGGGGTGAAAATCAGAAGTTGAGCCGTGTAGATACCTTGATCTGAAGCGTAGATGGAAGAAGTAGATCCTAGCGTCGAATAGGACGGATGTTGAAAAAAGCGGCCATCTGTGCGGCCATGTGTCCAGAATTGCTCCTGCATCAACAAGCTTTTAATGCTTTTGTTGGAAATGTTGTGAATACGGGAAGAGTGCATTGTCACTCGTTTTGCCCAAGTGAAGCGGCAGAGTGGGGGTTTGACAATTGGTAGGGGGGTGGCAGCGCAAGTATCTCTGTCGGTTGAGAAGGAGAAAGAAACGAGCGTCGACACTCTTCGATAGGCTAAATATGTTAAATGTGTGGGAGCCAGCGACTCCTACAATGATATAAGTGGCGTTAGTGAGGCTGTACTAATGAAAAAAGCTTTGATGGTGGAGGCTGGAGATGTTTTTCCCAGAACCGAGGGGACGGTTTGTACATGGGTGGTGTGCTGGAGGGGTCACGGGCCACAGGCCGATCTTGTAAGATCTTGCGCACGGGCTGTGATCGCCGATGTTCCGGGACCCCTAACCCCAGGAACCCCAAAGTGAGGCGCGCATCCTTTTCCTGTACCTCATGCCAATCTTTATCCCCTTATGTCCATACAAGTCCATCGTGCGTTAGCCCTAACTCCTCAACCGCGCCGCAAAGCACCCATGCTCTCAATGCCAGCAAGCACTGTAAGGGTGCGCCACCCCCATGTAGAACGTGCATTAATTGCCATTCCCATCTTAAACACTCCCAACCAATGTCAGGTGCCAACTCCTTTGCCTTCGAAAATTCCCTCTCACGCTGTCCCTTGGCCTTCGCCCTTTTCAATGTATGATCCCTCCGAAATTCCTCACCAACAGCATCGAAAACTTTCCTCTTTTCCTACCGAACCGGCCAATGCCCTACTTTTGCATACACGCCTGCTAGACCACCCTCCACAATGGCATTAGGACCTACACGCGACACCTGGATTGTGACTTCCGGCGTGGACATGCACATATGCAACGACTCTGCCCAGTTCTACGAGTGGAGCAACCTTCTTCCCCCTAAGATGGACGAGAAGACCGGCGACATTTTCACCGGTGAGGGGAAGATCAAGTTAAAGGTCAAGCAAGAAGATGGAACTGTGTGTTTGCTGGACCTCTCCGAGGTCTGGTTTAATCCATCCTCGACACACAACTACATTTCCATGGCACTGCTCAAGCATTCAGGCGACTGTCGTCGGAATACTGTTAGATCGGAAAAGGAAAGAGCTGAGGATGACAAAATCGCGGAGCTTATGCAGCGGATCCATCACGGTTATGTCCTCAAGACGGTTGAACGCGATCCTTCTGAGATACGTTATCCCTGCAAGTTGTGCAACCAGCGATATCAGTCTCGAGAATGCCGCGATGCGCATGAGAAGGGAAACCACAGCTTGCAGAGCTATCTCGTTTGGATAATGCACAGCGATCAGCGTTGGAAGAGGGTAGTGGAGGGCTCCGACAGTCCCACGGGCGAAGGTAATGCTGCCCAAATTTCCGAAAAGGAATATTTAATTGACAAACTTCAGAGCTAAACAAACCAGTCCAGCCACTGACGGAGGCGTTCCCGAAACCGATTGGCGAATGCCGAACCTTCCCGGCTCCGATGCGTCCGCGCTCTCCAAGTCCCATAGTCGAGGACCCTGTACATCCAACGACCGAGGACTGCCTGCATCCAAATGCTGGTCCATTACCCTCAACGTCAATGAACGTGATGTCTCTGACATATCTTATGAACATGCAGAGACATGATACAGCCTTCAGCCACTAGCCAAAGTTTGCCACGCAGACACGGCACGCTGAGACAAGTTAACGTCATGACAGCGCCACAGCTTTTGGCACCGGCTATCCCGTGCCCAATCTTTTTACGCTATAGGAACAGACTCTTTAGTCATAACGAGGTTCAGGGTGCCATCCGCAAAGAGGAATATCTGCATTGGGTAAGCACCCTCTTGGCCCCTTGCTGTGCCCGACATTGTTCATGCATGCAACAGCTGCATGGCCCTCAAATTTTATCGAGCTCTGCTAATACTGAACCAGACAATAACTTCAATCGTACGGCGCTTCACCCGAATGGAGTAAATAAATGGCCTGCTGGTAAATCCCCACGAATGGCTTCTCTGCCCCTCTGGCCATTGCAACATGAGAATTTCTCTGGTATCTCTGAAGCTCTCGCCCACGGGTTGTTCGCTGCTAGACAAACAGGAATAGTGCATTCCCCTTACTTGAACGCACCGCATCGGACTACCGAAATCGAATACAAAGGAGGTGAATCTTTAATGATCTGGCTAAAAGCCACGGATATGGAGATACATGAGTCCATCGACTTAGTTCTTTATTCTCATATCTCGCCTTAGTAAATTGCTTATTTCTACAGCCAAATCTCTTTAGTACGATATTGGGTATATAACGATATCACTTATATTACGATTTGCACCCCTTGATCAAACATTTTTTGGTATAATATTACTGCAGTAACTCTGTGTCCTGGGACACTGGTATCCATTTTCGGGTGGTTTACTCGCTGTTTTAAGCAGCGCTTGTCCCATGCGCCAAGCCCTAAGCGATATATTTCCCCCATCAAAACTTTCAACCTTGCGCATTTCTATATTTGATCACCCATCACCAGTACGGCCCCGTATTCCTAATTCTGAAAGTGGGCCATCTATTATTCTACCAAATTATGGTTGGTGCTTTGCCTATTATATAGAACATATCTGGTGTTCTAAGCCCCTAAAAAATACATAAAGCTAAACATACCCGCCGCAGTCTTCTGTAATTATCCGCTCGGCCTTACCACCATTAATGTACCATTTTTGGTTTTTTTATAGCGTTATTAGTCTACCTTTACCTCATTACTACTAAGGCTATTATACTTCTACTCGCCCCAATCTCTAATTTATGCTATAATTTAGCTTACTTAATTACTCTACCTCGTCTTAATTTAAACGTTAGAACTCCAGTCCTACCCTATTATTACTATAGTTCTCTTATTTACAGAGTATTAAATACGCGGCCTTATAATGCGAACTTCTAAGTAAAACCCTAGGCAGAAACCTAGTTATAAACCTAAGCAGAAACTAAGCCGTAAACCTAGGCAGATGTCACGGCACTGACCTGACGCGTTGTTATGGCTACGCGTATGCATGAGCACGGACCTGACCCCTGAGCAACACGTATATATACCTGCCTCGTCTCCTGTACATAGATCCTCACACGACATCGTTTGTCAATGATACACAGTCACAGTTACCTCGTTGACCCTCTGCACGTACTGTGACAGCAGACATAAACCAAAAAGTCCACCTACTTAACCTAAATATTTGGCTAAGTATTACTAAAAAGTCCGCGAAGATATTAAGAGGGCTAGAGTGGTAAAGAAAAATTATTTACCCTTGGTAATAAATAATATAAACGAGATTTTAGTCCGGTAGGTAAGGTAAGGGTCCTTTAATTTAAGATAAAATTCTATAGCTTACTCTTTAGGTTCTGCAAGAATATTAAAGAAGATCCTATTTAACTTATTAAAAATGCCTTAAATAATAATATAAAGCTTTTTCTTAGATAGATTTTAGACAATTATTTATTATAGAAAAAGAGTAGCATTAGCCAGAAATTTAAACATTAGAGGTAGCTTTATAAAAAATATATAAAAAAGAATTGGCTAGAAGGACCTAGAGTGGAAATTAATAATATATAGAAATAATTTTAAATATCTATAAAACCCGCTAATTATAATAGTATATTAAAGAGCTATTAACTAAGGAGTACCAGCTTAACGCAACTAGAAAAGAGAAACCAGTAATAAACGTTAATAATATTTTTTGGGTTTTACACCATTATTAGACCCTAGATAACTCTATATTTCTAAACAGGTAATATATTCTATAACTCGCTTTTTTAATAATTATCTATATATATATAGCAACCCAGCCAGGCGCATTAGTCTATGTTAAAAAATATATAAAAGTGGTAACTAAATGCGCTTTTAAAAACTATAATAAGGATAAAGACATAGAAGCTAGTAAAAGTAGTAGTAAAGATAGCGGCGAAGATAATAGTAAAGATAACGGCAAAGATGCCAATAAAAATAATAGGAAAGATAAAGAATTCTAGGATAAGATAGATATAGATTTAGATAAACCCATTAAACCTTTATACTATAAATATATCACTCTTATTCTCCTTTAAAAGCCTAAGGCTAAGCAAGATCTTCTTACTATATGTTACGGACAGCTTAAGTACAATGTTACGACTACTTGGAGAGGAGTCGGCAGAAGCTAGTTAGTTAATATAGGCATGGTCTAGGATAGATCTAGTGGAACTATGTGACAAGGAATAGTAGCCAAGGTTATATAATGTGATCTATATAATCTATGTAATCTATATAATCCATAACAGAGCAGATAGAGCACACGTACCTTATAGAGCGAAGGGATTTCTTAGGCGTAAGGTTGTATATTTAAAGGACTATAGTCCCTACCTAGATAGTTCTCTCTTTGTAGTAAATCTTAAAATACAATTAGAGTTAATTTATTAGGCAACTACTCTACTAGTTATTATTATATTATTAACCTGTTTATATCTATATACCCGGCCTAATAATAGGACCTACCATAGTTTCTACTATAAGGTTCCGTTATATATTTACTACTAAGGTTATAGTATTAAATAAAGTTAAATAACATGCCACCCAAAGCACTAGTTATAACGCCAGTAATAGCAATAACTACCTTAGGATTAGAAGACACTAGTATAGCAAATATAAACTTATAAATAGTTATAAGAGGTTAGTTATAGGAAATAGTTAATCGCTTATTAGATAATAATAGGATACTTAAGAAATGCATTAATAGAATTAGAGCAGTAAAAGTTAAGTTACTGTTAATTAAACAATTCTTAGGAGAAAGGTTAAAACTTAAAGGATTCCTTATGCAAATGCACTTTAAGGTTATATAGAAAGGAGTAAAGTTAGCAATACCTATAGATTAAGTGGCGTACGCAGGGTTATTCTTAATAGGAAGAGTACTGAAATAGTTTAAACCTTACCTTATAGAAATACAAGTTAGCGGTATAATAACTACTAACTATGTGACGGTGCTGGGGCACCGCCCCTGCAAGATATCGTGGCACCGTTATATGCAACCTAGATAGGGCCCCTAGTTAGGGGTATCTTGGCGCTATGTATATAGATATGTCCTTTCCTCAACCTTCTCCTGCTCCTTAGCTTAGTATCTTTATTAGATAGCAATCCATAAACTTTAGTTTAGGGGCATTTGTGCGAGCCGTTATATTATACTAAGCTCACCCACCCGGGGGGGACTTTATTTATTTAGAGCTCCCTCTTTCCCTTACCTGGGAAGGCCTGGATAATATCCTACCCCTGTTTTGCGTGTTCTAGGAGGACACGCGTTAAACACCCCTAGCTGCGCGTTATTGATGCGTCGAGTCGCTATTATTGATACTAGGAGCCGGTATTTAAGCAGCTAGAAGGTCTCCTGTGGATAAGGATGACTGCCTAGGAAGGCAATAATATCTCACCCCCGTTCCAACCCTTTTAACTGATACGGAGTTGTACGAGCTGTAGAGACGACCTTGGTTGAGACTTAGCCTAGGGCTGCGAGGAACCTGGAACTAATCCCATAGTGTCGGCCAAGACAAGCCGAGACATAACCCGAGCCGTGCCATTGGGCGGTAGGTGTATGTTGTCTGTGAGTCCTCTAGAACGAATCCTATTCCGTTATCCCTAGACTACTGCTGCGATAACCACCCCAATTAATACTGAGCTGTATAAGGAGAGACGAAATTAATTAGGAAGGACCTACCGCTAGCACCGTACTGCTACCCTAAACTCCTAAACCCGATTACCGACTGTGCCGATATGCCTACAGTCTGATTAACCGAACAATTGCGCCAATACGCCTGCGATCTGAATGCGATTTAAATGCAGCCCGAACGTGATTCGAAAGCAAACCTAATAACCTATCGCGCCGATATGTCTGCGACATGACTCTCCGACTTGTCTATAAACGCCTTATAGACACCCGTCAAGTTCTTATCAATAACCACCGTACCTAATCAACCCGAACATCACTATCAACCTAAATAGTCCCTTAATCTTACGGCTGAATACATCTGCAAGCATTATAATCCTATGTATAGGGGTACTAGGAATTTAGGGGAGAATTTAAGCAATTTATGGCACTCTTAATTAGGAGAATAGATCAGGAGAATTATTCCGATTTATAGCACTCTCTAACAGCTCTGCAGATGAGCCTATTTCTATAACCTCTTATAAACTACTAACGCGTTTCTCTTAATAGCCTTTTATACAACCTTCTACAAACAAGACAGCCTACCGTTATAAAAGCATGTCTTGCTAGTTGTGACAAGAATCAAAATATTAATACGTACCTCTTAATACCTCTTTCAATACCTCTCTGATAATAATTTAATATGCTAAGTTACAACGGCATTCCTACGAGTCCTCAATTGACCCTAGATATCTGCTACTCATAATGATATCCTTAGTCGAATATAAGTATTTGAATATGGCTGCTAACCCTATAGTGTACCTTCGAATCTCCTAACAATACTTAAACACGTCTACTATTTTACAACAACCTATTCTAAGAATTATGAGAATATTAATAGACTATACACCAATACCTTAATCGAATACCTTAATCGAATACCTTAATAAGAATCAACCTATCAGCGCGTCTCCCTTAATACCCTACTCGTATAACAACTGGTTAAATGTGCTGCAATTAACAGCATTCCTTATACCAATTGATTAACTGTGGCTAGTAATACAATAGCATCTCTGCTAGTTAACGGCATATTAATTAATCGAATAATCGCCAATGTCTCGAACTACCTACCAATCGACGGTAGACCTCGAGAAACCGACAGACGGATCATGCCGTTACGCCTGCGATCCGAACGCGACCCAAACGCGAACCCGACTGACCGTCGTGCCGATATGCCTGCGACACGAACTACGACTTTGACAACAACCGTATAAGTTCATTAATGATCGACTGCTCCCTTACTGATTCGATTGTCTTCTTCTTAACCTACAGTAATCCTTTTTGACTGACACTAAGCTACGCATACTGAGGAACAACCACAGTTGATACTGAGTTATACAAGCTTACCTTTAGGCATTTATACACTTCAACAACAAGGTTAATACTAAGCTATATAAGCTTCGACAACAAAATTAATTTGGACGAACTAGATAATAATCGCGCCATTATGCCTGCGATCCGAATGCAATTTAAATACAATTTAAATACAAACCGATTAACTAATCGTGCCATTATACCTACAATCCACCGACTGAACGATCGCGCTAATACGCCTGCGATTAATTAACCAACAATAGCGCTAATACGCCTGCTATCTACCATCTGACGCTGGTACCTACCATAATCAACTTCTACTGCTCTGCCAGCAGCACCCTAATTAACCTTTGCTGCTCTGCCTGCAGCCGACCTACCCTCGCTACTTAACTGTAGCCAACTAACACCTGCTGCTCTGCCTGCAGCTGAACGAACAGACCCTTGCTGCTCTGCCTGTAGCACCACTACTAACTTCTACTGCTCCGCCTGCAGTAATAACTGTATATAAGGGAGAGCTTTGCTCCCTGGAATACGGCCCGTCGCTGGCACCGTACTGCTATAATCCTGACAAGTTACCGCGCCGATACGCCTGCGGCCTAAATGCGATTTAAACGCGACCCGATGAATATGACCCCGTTACTGGCATTATACTGCCACCCGAACGACCCCGTTGCTGGCACTATACTGCTACTAAACGGATAAGAGCTCGTGCCGATATGTATGCGAGCTACAACTCCCTAACCCTCCCACCCTTATTAAAACTTTCTTACCTACCTTTTTATAAGAGGGGGACTAGGGGGGCTTTTTTTTATAGCTTGGGGCGCGCCATATTAAAGGAGGGGGTATAGTACTAGGAGGTACCGGAGTTCTAGGAGGAGGAACGACCAATGGAGGGCTCCTAGTAATACACCTCTCGCAGCAGCAGGAGCTGCAGGACGGCTGCCTGCCCCACATCAACTAGGTATAGCGATATACCCCCACAGCAGCAGGAGCTGCAGGACTGCTGTAAGTCCTACGTTAACCAGCATCGCGATCGAGCGCTAGATGCTAGAATTTTTCTTTTCTTTTCTCTTCTTTCTTTTCTATAAGGGGATAAAGCCTAAGGGCAGGCTTTTTTGGAAGGGGGGGGTGATGTGACGGTGCTAGGGCACCGCCCCTGCAAGATATCGTGGCACCGTTATATACAACCTAGACAGGGCCCCTAGTCAGGGGTATCTTGGCGCTATATATATAGACATGTCCTTTCCTCAACCTTCTCCTGCTCCTTAGCTTAGTATCTTCATTAGATAGCAATCTACAAGCTTCGGTTCAGGGGCATTTATACAAGCCGTCACAAACTAAAATATATAATTTATATTTACTAGTTAGAACGGGTTCGTAAAAAGACTAATATAGATATTTAGAGACCTAGAAGCATTAACTACAGCGGAATAGAAGCTTTAAAACTTAGTATAATATTCTTTAGCAATTAAGTATATAACCCAGTTTTAGATGTAATATAGGTTAAGTAAAACAATAAGGCGCTTATAGTACAGTATAAACAGGGACTTAAGGCTAAAGTCTAGGACGCAATTATCTTAATAGAAGATGTAGAAAGTCTATAAGACTTAATAGATTAGTTAATAAAGATTAATAATAGGATCTATTAAAGGGAATAAGCCAAGAAATGGTAAGACAGAGTTCTATAGTTATATAAAGCGTAGAGCACGTATTAGCAAACATAGAGCCAAAAACTATAGAATGGCGTAGAGCTAATAGACCTAAGTAGTACTAAAGAATCTAAGAGATAGATAAAGAAACTATAGAAACCCAGAGGTTAAGAATTAAGTAATTATAGGACTAAAAAGCAGAGGCTAAACTAGGGATCTTAGTAGTAGAAGATATTTAGGCAAACTCTATAGCAAGAGAAATAATTTAAAAATAGAGCTTATATAAATTATAGAAAATAAGGTTATTTTACTAGAGACTATAGAGGTGGTTAGAGTAACCATGCGGTAAAAGGCACTAGGTTATTAGAGTATAATAATATAGATATAGGGATATTGCGCGGGATTAAGGAGTATTTAATTAAACACTTTGCGTTTTGTTATAATAACACATACTAAATTTATAAAGACGCTAAGTATGGCGCAAGCTATTAGCTATAAGAGCTAGAGTTAAGAGGACTTAAAAAAACCAGAAAGTTAAATAAAGAATAGGATTAACTCTATAAGCTAAATTAAGATATTAAAGCAACGTGCGGATAAAGATTAGTAATAATAACAATAGAGTTAGAGTACTTATTAATTAACAGCAATAAGGAAGAAAAAGAGGCTAACTAGAAGCACTTATACCTTAGTAATGCAATAGAAGCAGAGACTAAAACCACTACAAAACGCGGATTAGTAACAGGTATTATAACACTATTAGATATAATATCTATCACTTTATAAGACGGAAGGAGCAATATCTAAAGATAATTAAGTAAGTAGACAACTACTAGTGCTAGCTTACTACTTATAAAAGGTAAAAGGCTACAGGTCTAAGATTCTTATAAAGAGATAAGGAAGGCTCTAGACTTGCAGGACGTAATAAGGACAGCTTAAGAGCCCACAATAGACGAAAACTAATAGGAAAGAGTAGTAACTTAGTTCAGTAATAAATAAACAAGTATAGGACGCAAGTTTAAGAACCACAAGTTTAGGGAACAAATAAGAACGTTATTAGAAAGCCAAGATTTTAAGAAATAAATAAGGACTATAGCAATTCTAGGTAAATATAGTGTTTAGCCTAAAGATTAAAAAGTTAATACTAAAATTAGGAAGTAAGACGACTTTAAAGATCCAGCTACAAGATGCAGAAAATAAGAAACTATAAATAAGTTCAGATAAAGAATCATTATATAGCAAGAGCAAAAGCTAGACAAGAGGTTAGCTATGCTAGGTTATATAAGGGACAGAGTACCTATATAAAAAGTCACTAGTAGGCCTAGTGCAGGGACACCTAGAGTAAAGTAGTTAGATAAACTGGAACAAGAAGAGGACCTAGACATTCCAGTAAAATTTAAAAAAAGGTACACCAAAGGATATCACAACGCAGCGATAATAAGGTACTTTCTTATAGATAGACCATATATACTAAACCAGTTGTATGGAAAGTGGTATAGGCAACAACACAGCAATAAGTAGGAAGACTTTTATATATAGCTAGATAAAAAAGTTATCTAAGACTAACCTATTACAGAAAAACGTATAAGTCACATTAAAGGAGCATTAATTATAATATTAAGGAACCTAGAAGAAGAATCTAGGGACTAGAAAAGTAAACAATAAATCTTAATACCTATAGCAGAAATACTAGTAGTTAAGTTAACTAGGTATAAGTTTAAACTTAAGGATAAAGATAAGCTAAGAGTTAACCTAAGTTACCTAGCGTATTATATACTATCGTGGATAGCTTATGTGGATAACGTGTATAACATACATAGAGCACCAAAAGACAAGAACCAGAAGTACCTAGCAAGAATATATTAGGCGCCAGAAAAAAAGCGGTTTAGGGACGCCAAGTATATATATAGATAGCACCTAGTAGAAGTACAGAGTTAAGGGGACCTAATACTTTAACCAGGAAGATTCCTTATAGAAGAATGCCTAGATAGATAATAGTAGTAGGACTACTTAGAGAACACTTATCTATAGTATATAGAGAAAAAGAAGCAAACTAAGTATTAGCTAAAAGTAGACTAAGTACAAACAGGATCTAGCAGCCAATAGTTAGGAAAAGGGGAGGCCCATAAAACTAGAGGGAACTAGTAGTAGAGCCTTAGACCCTTAAAGGAATTTAAGAATAATACCTAAATTTAAAAGTTAAATAGCAAGATTAGCAGTTTAAAGCATTAATAGATAGTAGAGCAATAAGGAACCACATATTACTAGTAGTAGTAAAAAAAATAGGGTTACCGTATAGACAAAAGAAACACCTATATCTACTTACAATAATTTTAGGAGATTAGATAACCTACAGAGAAGGCATTATTAATCTTAAAATAGGACCTATTTAGTTAACTATTAAAGGGAGACCAGTTAGAATGTCTTTTAATATCCTACTATTAAGAAAGGATAAGGCAATACTAGGAGTGCCTTAATTACAGGAGTATAATCTAAAAGTTAATTGGGTTACAGGTCAGGTTAATATTAGAGATATTTAACAATGTAAAGTGCGACAGTAAACCAAGTTAGTATAGTACTAAGTTAAAGCGATGTACGAAGAGACTAAGTGAAGCTTAAGTTATGTACCAAAGAGATACCACAAGTATAGTAAAAAGCTGTTAGAGCATATAGCATAGGACTATAAGATAGAATTAGAAAAGAAAATAAGTCTAAAGTTCTTTCCAATCTATAAGCTTACTAAAACAGAATTAGTGGCGCTTAAGGAGTTTGTCTAGGAGAACTTATAAAAGGGATATATTAGACCGTTATAGTCATTAGCAGGATATCTAGTGTTATTTATCCCAAAGAAAAACGGAAAACTTAGGATGTATATAGACTATAGACAGTTAAACAGCATTACTAGAAAGGATAGGTATTCTTTATCCTTAATTAGCGAAATCTAAGACAGGATAGGTAACGTAAAGATCTTTACAAAGATAGATCTAAGATAGGTATACCATTAAATTAGGATTAAGGAAGAAGACAAATAAAAGGCAGCCTTTAGGTTAAAGAAAGGACTATATAAACCGTTAGTTATATAGTTTAGGCTTATAAACGCACTAGCGACGTTCTAGAAGCAAATCAATAGTGTGTTAAAAGAATACCTTAATAAGTTTATTATAGCATACCTCAACGATATTATTATCTACTTAGAAAGTAAGAAAGAATATAAAGAACATGTTAAATGGGTTTTAAAGAGACTATAAGAAAAACAGATGCTAGTAGCAATTAAAAAATGCGAGTTCTTTACAAGGAAGACCGATTTTATAGGATTTATTATTAAACTAGGAAAAATTAGTATAGACCCAAAGAAAATTAAAGCTATAGTAAGTTGGCAAGAACTAGAGAATGCTATATAGTTAAGATTATTCCTAAGGTTTTGTAACTACTATAGGAGGTTTATAGCACAATAGTTAAAGAGTATTAAGCCATTTACAAGATTAACGAAAAAGGAGGAACTGTGGGTTTAGGGTAGTAGGTAGAAGAAGCTGTTCTAAGAACTTAAAAAGTTATTTACCTAGGAACTAATCATTAAGATCTACTAACTAAAGTTAAAGACAGTTATTAAGATAGATATATTAGACTTCGCACTAGGAGCATATTTGCTATAGAAGTATTAAGACGCATAGCACCCAGTAGTATATTATAGTTGGAAGATAACACCACTAGAACTAAACTATGACATCTATAATAAGGAGTTATTAGGTATAGTTACACCATTAAAGGAATAGAGAGCATTCTTATAAGGTATAGAGGAACCATTTGTGGTTAAGACGGACTATAAGAACCTTATAGGATTCCTAATAACAAAGGAACTCAACCAAAGACAGGTTAGATAGGCGGAGGTGCTTACAGAATACTATTTTAAAATTCAGTATACTAAGGGTACAGACAATGCACGAGCAGATGCTCTAAGTAGAAAAGCTAAACTATAAAATAACAAAAAGCCATTAGGGGCTTTATTGCGAAAGGATTAAGATAGACTAATTAGGTATAATTATCCCAAGATAGTAGCAATAAGAGAAAGCCAGATCTATAAATTACTAGAAAGTAATTAGATATAAAAGATCTAAGAAGCGTAGGTAGAGAATCTAGACATAGAATAGTATAAAAATAGAGAAGTAACCTATGTTCTAACATCTATTATAAAAGAGTTTATTAAGTTATTCCACAAGGGACTAACTTAAGGACACAACGGAGCTACAGGCTTAGTGTTAAGACTTTAAGAGGAGTATATTATTTAAGGAATCTAGGGACTAGCGAGATAAGTTATAAAAGAATATCTAGATTGCTAAAGAAATAAACCAACGAGGCATAGGCCGTACGGAGGGCTATAATCTATTAAAACACCAGAAAGACTATAGGAAGTTATATTATAGGACTTTATTATTAAGTTACCAAAGTTAAAAGATCCTATTATAGGACAAGATTATAATGCGATTTTAGTAATAGTAGACAAGCTTATAAAGTAGGGATACTTTATAGCGTGCATAGAAGAAATGTTAGTAGAAGATTTCGCTAGAATCTATATTAAGGAAGTATTCGTAAAATACGGAGCACTAAGTAAGATTGTGTTAGACAGAGATCTAAGATTTATAGCAGCATTCTAGAAGGTATTCTTGGCGGAATAAGGAGTTCGCGCAGCAACCTTAATAGCGTATTATCCGCAGACGGACGGACAAACAGAAAGAACAATTAGGTATTATTATTACCAGTTACACAGTTTGCATATAATATAACACCACAAGAAGGAACGGAAACGTCACCGTTTAATGCGAATTACGGGTATAAGCTAAGATCATCATTATCGCCATAACAAGCAAAGAAAACGAGTAGCACAGCTAAGCAAAGAATGGAGACTTTAATAAATCTTCACGTAGACCTTAAAGAAACAGCTAAACTAGTATAAAAATAAATAAAAAGGTACTATAATGCTAAGAGATCTAAGGGACCAGATCTTAAGAAGGGAGATAAGGTATAGCTACTATACAAAATTTTTAAGAGTTAATGACCAAGCAAGAAGTTAAACTATGTTAGACTAGGACCTTTTAAAATTATATAAAGGATTTTATTAGTTACATATAAACTAAACCTATTAGCTAAAATGAAAATTTACCCTATATAGCACATCGCAATGCTAGAGCCAGTATACGGGAATATTGAGCTACTAGTCTATAAGGCAGACACGTATAGAGAACAGAAAGAGAATAAATAGCAAGTTTTAAAGATCATTAGTTACAAGGACGTAGATAATAAAATATAGTATAAAATAAAGTAAATAGGCTATAGTAAGACTACCTAGAAACCACTAAGCAACCTAGAGAACGCTATAGGAAAGGTACAGGAGTATTAGAAGAGAGTAGGTTAGGTAGTATTAACAAAGAAGGATTGCTAAAGAATAAGTTACCTAAGGGGGACCTAAGAGGAGCAATTGCCAAGCTACTCAGAGTTATTTCCCTTATAGGAGGAGAGTCCGTTCTTTTGTTACCTAGCTTAGACAGACCCTATTAAATAAGTTTCCACTCCTTAGAATAAACCTTCTTACAAACCTTCTTAAGATGGATTAGTTGGGCCAAAGCAGCTAGACGAGAGTTAAGCGCTTACTGTTAAGCGTTAGCAGCCTCTTATTCTGCGTTATAAGAATAATAAAGCTCTGCTAGAGTAACTAAGAGTTCGTCATTAAGCTTTTTAGTGGCAGATTAAATACAAGACCCTATAATAAGTTACTTAGGGAACTTAAAGACTATTAAGAGTTATAGGACGCGTATATTTAGCGTTAAAGACAGAGCAAACGTTACAGGACAATTAAATGTTTACTTTAGTACACTCTAAGTAAGAGGAAGGTTGTTAAGACAAAGGACTTACTAGCGTAATATAGACTAACCCCTCTTTCGCATAATAAGAACATGGAGACGGCATTATCTTACCCAGAGACAGTATTATAGCAACAGTGCGAGACCAACAATATCGGCAAAATATGGTACCCTTTCAATGGCCTCAATGGTTGGTGGTTGACGCAATTGGCGCGCAGTTAAGGTCATTTAGCAACTCGACCGACTAGCCTATGTCGTGTTTTTTTAACACGCAGCCTGCGCGCAGCCTGCGCGCAACCTGCCAGTAATCTGCGTATTTGGCAACCATAATTATATTTACCTCTTTTATACTAATAATATATTTTAAATAAATAAAAGCTACTTTAAAGCTATTTATAAGGCTAGTAAAATAAATAATATTATTTTAGATAATTTAATATAATATAGCGATGGTTCTCTTCTACCTATTTATCTATTGACTTACCTACCTGCCTACATCGCCTACCTGTCTGTATTGCCTACCTATTTGCATCTGCCTACCTGTCTATATCTACCTACCCGTTAGCATTTGCCTACCTGTCTATATCTGCTTGCCTGTCTGTATCTGCTTACCTGTCTGTATTGCCTACCTGTTTACATTGCCTACCTATCTGTATCGCCTACTTGTTTGCATCTGCCTACCTGTCTATATCTACCTACCCGTTAGCATCTGCCTACCTATCTGTATCTGCTTGCCTGTCTGTATCTGCTTACCTGTCTGCATTGCCTACCTGTCTGCATTGCCTACCTATCTGCATTGCCTACCTATCTGCATTACCTACCTGTTTGTATCTGCCTACCTGTCTATATCTGCCTACCTGTTAGCATCTGCCTACCTGTCTGTATTTGCTTGCCTATCTGCATCTACTTACCTGTCTATATCTACTTGCCTGTCTGTATCTGCTTACCTGTCTGTATCTGCCTACCTGTCAGCATCTCCCTATTTGTGCCTACCTGTCTGTGCTACCTTGATTTGATCAATCGATCGAATCGTTTATAGTGCTCGCTGGCTAGTCGTTGTCGTCTAGCTCTGGCGACGGTTGTCTGGTTCTAGCGACGGTTGTCTAGCTCTGGCGACAGTCGTCTAGTTCTGGCGACGGTTATCTGGTTCTGGTAACGGTCGTCTGGTTCTGGCGACGGTCGTCTGGTTCTAGCGACGGTCGTCTGGTTCTGGCGACGGTCGTCTGGCTCTGGCGACGGTCGTCTGGTTCTAGCGACGGTCGTCTAGCTCTGGCGACAGTCGTCTGGTTCTGGCGACGGTCGTCTGGCTCTGGCGACGGTTGTCTGGTTCTGGTAACGGTCGTCTGGTTCTAGCGATAGTCATCTAGTTCTAGCAACGGTCCTCTGCTGGCTGCCGTTCTAGTGCCTCCCTAGGTAGGGAGGATGTAAGGAAGGAAAGAAGGGTAAAA
>Ga0307507_10002281_pt1 | contig 40853 bp, 6 predicted proteins | sample 7_EM_MG_FD_207223 | JGI IMG/M metagenome (GOLD analysis project Ga0307507, IMG submission 207223) | Populus trichocarpa ectomycorrhiza microbial communities from riparian zone in the Pacific Northwest, United States - 7_EM | ecosystem: Host-associated > Plants > Roots > Unclassified | place... | reverse complement strand
CGCGGACGGACTTCGGTAGAATTCGATTAATCTGGCAGAACTTGGCAGAAGTCGATCAAGGCGTCAAGTTTATCTATCGAGTGTTTTACCGAGACATTCCTACTGTAACTAGGCTAGTCCTGTTACAGATTGAGTATAAAGAACTTCCTTTGAAATAAGCTAAGGAGCAAAATATCTAAGTTAAGAAGATGTTGGTCTATTAGATATTGCTTAAGCTCTTACCTTTTTAGTCTAATAAGGTTTTTGTAGTAAAACCCTTTATTACATTCCTAGTATGTCTAATTATTACTAAAATGGATAGTTTGTTGTGATAAAACCCTTTCTTGTATTACCTATGCTTGCGTATTAAGCCAAGCCTTCTCCACATCGTTGTTGAAATTATTTATACTAGTGCAGATATAGAATCGCCTGCCTAAGGCATCTTGAACAAGGATATACTTGGTGCTTACGTTCCGCTTAAGGAATCCCGCTTTCAAATAGACAGCTAAAGTTGTAGCAATTGTGCAGTAAGCTAAAGAGAAGACCTTATCTATACGCCCAGATTTAAGTTTCTAATCTTCTTCATTGTCCTTATATTAGATTATGTAGAGTGAGTTGATCCAAAGGTATAGTACGCGAAGTTCTTAAGTCACTTTAACAGCGTCTAGGAAAGTCTTTAGTAGGTCAGAGATACTGAATCCTCTTAGCTATTGGATAATGTTATCCTGGGTTATACAAAATTGTTTCTTATCTTTAATTAGAAGTTCGCCCTAGTAATAGGATAAAGTAATATATTTTCCTCCGTCTATTTACGTAGCATAATCAAGATATAAGATATTAGGATTATAATCTAGATTATCCGGATTACTGACGTAGAGGAGTCTTGTCAGCAATTCTGTGTTGGATTTAATATAATGCTTATTACAATTATAGGACTCGTTACACCAACGAAGCCATGCGCGAAGTAGTGCAAATTGTGTAGGACTTTTAGCTTTGGGTAAGACTGGGAAGCTAATCTAGATGCCGTTATCAGGATTAGGCAAATATTCTACGCGTAAAGATATATAGTGAGTAATGGCCCTGCCTAGCGTATATAAGGAGTTGAAGACACTAACCTGAATTAGAATATAACCGGAGAATACGTAGCCCCCCCTCTCCTATTTTTAATGCTGACTATTTTCTAACTATTTAAACATATGGTTTATTATCATTACAGTAGCGTTTAAGTATACGGAGGAGTAGAGCGCAGAGCTGACAACTTTTTTCAGCAGCATGGACTTTAGAAAGATTAACGTTACAGCTAGTAGCCACGATAGTACTACAGTAGGCACAACACTGGACCGGGGCAAGCTGGCTTAGTAGCGTGCTGGATAGCAAGCTTTTGACGAAATCCTAAGCAAATGTATTGTCAAAGGTATAGAGCCAGTCGTTGGGCTATATCTATATTAGTACCAGTTCAAGCGGTCGCGTATAAGGGGCATTTGCAGATCTATATATATCCTGCACTAATAAATAGGACAAGGTTAGCAGCAGCCGCATATCTTAGTATTTGTAGGTCTACTTATAGGCTATACTAGCAAATAGGACAAGGTTAGCAGCAGCCGTATATCTCGGTATTTATAGGTCTACTTATAAGCTATACTAATAAACGGGACAAGGTTAGCAGCAGCTGTATATCTTAGTATTTGCAGGTCTACTTATAGGCTACACCAGCAAATAGGACAAGGTTAGCAGCAGCTATATATCTCGGTATTTGCAGGTATACTTATAAGCTATACTAATAAACAGGACAAGGTTAGCAGCAGCCGTATATCTTGGTATTCGTAGGTCTACTTATATGCTATACTAAAAAATAGGACAAGGTTAGCAGCAGCTGTATATCTTGGTATTTATAGGTCTACTTATATCCTATACTAATAAATAGGACAAGGTTAGCAGCAGCCGCATATCTTAGTATTTGTAGGTCTACTTATATCCTATACTAACAAATAGGACAAGGTTAGCAGCAGCCGTATATCTTAGTATTCGTAGGTTTACTTATAAGCTACACTAATAAATAGGATAAGGTTAGCAGCAGCCGTATATCTTGGTATTTGCAGGTCTACTTATATCTTATACCTAAGGTTAGTAGTAGCCGCATATCTTGGTATTCGCGGGTCTACTTATAACCTATACTAATAAATAGGATAAGGTTAGCAGCAGCTATATATCTTGGTATTTGTAGGTCTACTTATAAGCTACACTAACAAATAGGACAAGGTTAGCAGCAGCTACACATCTCGGTATTCGCAGGTCTACTTACTCCCTACACTAACAAATAGGACAAGGTTAGTAGCAGCCGCATATCTCGGTATTTGTAGGTCTACTTATATGCTATACCAAAAAATAGGCCAAGGTTAGCAGTAGCCGTACATCTTAGTATTTATAGGTCTACTTATATGCTATACTAATAAACAGGACAAGGTTAGCAGCGGCCGCATATTTTGGTATTCGTAGGTCTACTTACAACCTACACTAATAAATAGGATAAGGTTAGCAGCAGCTGCATATCTCGGTATTTGTAGGTCTGCTTATAAGCTATACTAATAAATAGGACAAGGTTAGCAGCAGCTGTATATCTTAGTATTTGTAGGTCTACTTACAAGCTACACTAATAAATAAGACAAGGTTAGCAGCAGCTATATATCTTAATATTCGCAGGTCTACTTATAAGCTATACTAATAAATAGGATAAGGTTAGCAGCAGCTATATATCTTAGTATTTGCAGGTCTGCTTATAAGCTACACTAATAAATAGGATAAGGTTAGCAGCAGCCGTATATCTCGGTATTCGCAGGTCTACTTATATTCTATACTAATAAATAGGATAAGGTTAGCAGCAGCCGCATATCTTGGTATTTATAGGTCTACTTATAAGCTACACTAACAAATAGGACAAGGTTAGTAGTAGCCGTATATCTTAGTATTTGCAGGTCTACTTATAAACTATACTAATAAATAGGACAAGGTTAGCAGCAGCCGCACATTTTGGTATTTATAGGTCTACTTATATCCTATATAAATAAACAGAACAAGGTTAACAGCAGCCGCATATCTTAGTATTTACAGGTCTACTTATATCCTACACTAACAAATAGGATAAGGTTAGCAGCAGCTGTATATCTTAGTATTTGCAGGTCTACTTATACGCTACACCAATAAATAGGACAAGGTTAGTAGCAGCTACATATCTTGGTATTTATAGGTCTACTTATATTCTATACCTAAGGTTAGCAGCAGCCGTATATCTAGTATTTATAGGTCTGCCTATATCCTATACTAATAAATAGGACAAGGTTAGTAGTAGCTGTATATCTTGGTATTTGCAGGTCTACTTACTCCCTATACTAATAAATAGGACAAGGTTAGCAGTAGCCGCATATTTTAGTATTTATAGGTCTACTTACTCCCTACACCAATAAATAGGATAAGGTTAGTAGCAGCTACACATCTTGGTATTTATATGTCTACTTATATGCTATACTAATAAATAGGACAAGGTTAGCAGTAGCTATACATCTTGGTATTTATAGGTCTACTTATAAGCTATACTAATAAATAGGACAAGGTTAGCAGCAGCTGCATATCTTAGTATTTACAGGTCTACTTATAACCTATACTAATAAATAGGATAAGGTTAGCAGCAGCTACACATCTTAGTATTTGCAGGTCTACTTACTCGCTATACTAATAAATAGGACAAGGTTAGTAGCAGCCGCACATCTTAGTATTTATAGGTCTACTTATAAGCTACACTAGCAAATAGGATAAGGTTAGCAGCAGTTATGTATCTCGGTATTTGCAGGTCTACTTATATCCTATACTAATAAATAGGATAAGGTTAGCAGCAGCCGTATATCTTAGTATTTGTAGGTCTACTTATATCCTATACCAATAAACAGGATAAAGTTAGTAGTAGCTATATATCTTGGTATTCGTAGGTCTACTTACTTGCTACACTAATAAATAGGACAAGGTTAGTAGTAGCTGCACATCTTAGTATTCGCAGGTCTACTTATAGGCTATACTAATAAATAGGACAAGGTTAGCAGCAGCTGTATATCTCGGTATTTGCAGGTCTACTTATAGGCTATACTAATAAACAGGACAAGGTTAGCAGCAGCCGCATATCTTGGTATTTGCAGGTCTACTTATATCCTATACCAATAAATAGGATAAGGTTAGCAGCAGCTGTACATTTTGGTATTTGCAGGTCTATTTATATCCTACACTAGCAAATAGGATAGGGTTAGTAGTAGCCGCATATCTCGGTATTTGTAGGTCTACTTATATCCTACACTAATAAATAGGATAAGGTTAGCAGCAGTTATACATCTTAGTATTTATAGGTCTACTTACTCCCTATACTAATAAACAGGACAAGGTTAGCAGTAGCCGTACATCTTAGTATTTGTAGGTCTACTTACTTCCTATACTAACAAATAGGACAAGGTTAGCAGTAGTTATATATTTTAGTATTTACAGGTCTACTTACTTCCTATAACTAAGTGTGTTAGTAGAATATCTAGAATATACTCTAGGAACATTTACCCTCTATACCTACACCGTTAGCTAAAATAATATTGTTTAGTTGCTGTTAAACCCTACCATAAACGATCTATCCTCCTACGTATCTTGACCTATCGGAATAAGTTTAACCGCAGCTAATAGAGATAACGATATATTGCATAAGATTGTGTAAGTTAACTCCCATGCTAATAGCTCTTGACTTTGGTTGCGCTTTTATGTTAGGGTTAAGGGATGATTCTAGGACTGTTTGCGAAGGCGGGGCAGTGCCTTCGAAGATTAGAATCCGCAGTGGGTTCGGCCTTTGCTTTCTCCTTGCTTCCGGTCCTTAGCGCTTTTTGTATCATGTGTATAAACACCGTGCGTGTGACGGTGCTGGGGCGCGTCACTTGCCAAATTCTGCCATATTCTGCCACCCTACGATTGGCTCGCCTACTACTAGCGCCTTGGCGGCCACCCTATATATTTGTTCGTGTGCATTAGACCTAAAACTTTGTCGATTTCACTGACCATACTCTTATCAACAGTTTATTCTAAAACCTCTCTTTCTGAAATTCTAATGCTTTTTAGCGGATTTCGAAGGCTTCGTGTGAGCCGTAGGCTGGCACCCATGTTCAATTAAGCTGCTGCCTACATGTGTCGGTCCTGCAATTATTCCGGACTTAGGTCAGCTGACCGTTTTCACCGCACAAACACACATTCGAGCGCTAAGCCAAGCCAAATATCTGCAAAGGCTCATCAGGACGGGCAGCATAATTAGCGGTATTTATAGCAGGTGATTAAAGCGTAAAATACTTCAAGCTCGCCCCCGCTAGCAGGGAGGGTGGCCGAGCCGCACCGACCAGACCCTTGTTTTTGTGGCGTTGGTGGCAGGAAGTGTTTAGCTGTAAAATAGTAATACAAGCTTTCTCTATCCTTAGACTTCCTAACCCTTAAAACAAGGCGCAAAGCATCTATTTTCAGAGGTAGATTTCTTAACAACCAGTTTATGGCTAGGGTTTGATGCGTGCTCAGATATACGCCGAGATATCATATTGGCATTCTTAGCGTTGTTAGTAAGCCAAAAGTATATAATTTATGCTTTTGGTTTACCCCGCCACCGGGGTGCAGTTTATAAGTGCGGTCTTGCCACACCCACTAAATTTAAATTGCCATCAACATATCCACAACAAAGACCTTTTTTATCATTATCTATATTTTACAGGGCTAAAGTAAGGCCTTTACTATTATATTCACGCTAATTTGGTTTATGTTTTAATGGTGCAGGCCTAATTAATAATTTCTGCCTTGGTGCCTTAACCGAACTCACAAACTGCACCCAGGTGCCGCGTATAAGGGCAGATCTTAGCGAGCTTAGAGGCCAAGGGGAGAGGAAGCGTAGGGAACGAAGCCCTAGGGGAACGAAGCCCTAGGGGAACGAAGCCCTAGGGGATTATTTCCCTAGGGGAATAGGCGAAGCTAGTTTCGCTAATAACTGTTAAGGCTTTAGGTGCCCGTTTTAGACGCTCTATAAAATTCGCCTCCTAAAAATAGAAGACTAAATTTAGTAAGGGCTAGATTTTAGCACTCCAGGATAATACGCCTAGTATTCTCCTTATACTTCCTATACCTATTAAGCTCCTAGGAGTCTTTAGGTCCTAAGGATAGCCTTCTAGGATTAAGCTCTAAGGAGCCTCTAAGTTCTAGAAATAGTCTCCTAGAAGCTTCTAGGTTCTAGGATTAGTCTTCTAAGATCCTTAGACTTTTAGGAAGTTTTAGGTCCTAGGAATAGTGTCTTAAGAGCCTTAAACTCCTAGGAGCTAGGTGCTAGTAATAGCGGCCTGTAAAAAATATATAGCTTAAAAAATATGCTGGCTGTAGAAAGTATGCGGTCGTGGCGCCTAGGACTAACTAGTGGAAATATCCTCTTAGGGTGTCCCCCCTAAACCTATAGTAGGATAGTCTACCTAGCGTCGTGCCTATTGTTAGTAGTTATATAATAGGGTAATGCGTTCCTATAGCTTAGATTAAGGCTCTGCACTCTATTAAGCCATATTAGGTAAAGTTTAATTAGTATTATGTTCCTAAGTCGTTTTTTAGCCTGTAATGCCTCTCTCGCTTATAGGCTTAAGTAGTCTGTTTTAGATTAACCCGCTTTAGAGCAATCTCTAATTAAGCTTTCTAGTTTCACCTTAGCTTGCTATTATGTGTGGTTATATGCTAATTGGAACAGGTATAATTTTCCCCTTATTTACTTATAGGTTAGAGCTATATTATCTATATAGAATTCGAACTCTAATAGCTCCTTACTAAAACTAGTTTACCTAAGTTAAAGTATATAACTACCCCTTACCCCACCCTTTATCTCATCCTTTATTTTATTCTTTACCTTACCCTTACCTTACCCTTACCTTATCTATTACCCCTTGCCCCCCTAGACGAATTACAGAATCCTAGTCATTGTATCTATTCTACTAAATACTAGAATAGGATTAGATGATAATAGACTAAAATGAAATAAAAAGTGGTAAAGAATAATAAGATAAGCGCGCAATAACTAGGAAAAGGTCCTATGTATACTATACGTATGGTTCTAAAGATGCATTTTGTGCTTAAGGGTTACTTTACAAACATTACATTTAATCTCACCCTGCTTTAGGAGTTTAGAGAGATGCGCTTATTGGAAATACTTTATAAGAGTAGTTGGAGCATAGAACCTATATATGCGCTTGCTAATTGCGAGCTTTTTATTCCCAAGGCAGATAAAGTATATTTTTAGTCTTTTCTCCTTATATAAGGATAACTTTGCCCTCTCTAGCGCTTTAGCCGCTTCTGAAATCTTAGTATCTTCTTTAATCTTGACTTGGCTAAGGGCAACACCTGTCCTAAACTGTCTCTAGCGATAACTTGGCTAATATACTCTACCTTCCTTAATATTACAGTAATCTACGACCGCATTAATGGCATTATTGCGTCTGCGTATTTTATCTTCTAGTAACATACTAGGTAGTGTTATAATTACTTTAATAAGGCGTTTGTGTTCAACCGATCTATTATTACTAGATTTTAAGGTTGCTTTAATATCCTCGCTAAATATAACCCCGGAAAGTTGCCGCTTAATATTAATTATAGCTTATTTATTATCCTAATTCTTCTTAATATTTTCTAATAGCGTATTTCTCTAACGTTGCCTTTTATTTGTAATTTCTTAGCTAAGCTTTTAGTATTCTATGCTTCCTACGGTTTTGCGCTTAAGGCTAAGCTTTAGCTTATTTTAAACTTTAATTAAGGAACGAATATATAGGTTCTTGTTTACTAATAAGAATTATTCTGTTGTTAGGTGCTATGGCCGCCACAGGTTAATTAATTGGCTTATTTGGCATACTGCTTTTATTAACTTTTCTTAAGGCTCTAAGCCTTAAACAATTGCCTGTGTATCTACGCTAACACGCCACGGAAGGTAGTGCTTTAGGAATATTTAAGTGTTGGCGTGCTGCATTATTAGGTTCCAGAGGGCGTTACTTACATTACCTAGATAGTATAGGCGTTAGAAAGGTTTTGGTAGAACTAGCTCTATATAATAGAACTTACTATTCTTATTAAATGCCTTGCCTGTGCTATAATGGAGACTATATAGGCATGCAATCTGCTGAAATCCCATAATTACGCCAAGGTCCTTAATCTAGGGCAAAAGAGTTAAGTATAGTAAAGGCTGGTTGAGTGAGACCTTGTAGCCATAGGGGGTTTTAATTGATTGCCGAAATATAGGGATATTATCTAGGTCTAAACGGAGTGGTAGCGGCAACTTGTTACGCCTAGGCTTAATATATAGCTTGCTAAGCTGCTCTGCGGACGTTAGATTAGGGGCCATAAAAGCTTTATTAGCAAAAAGAAGGCCTAGGAGAAAGATGTAAGGGCTAAGAATGAGTAAAGGGTTGAAGATAATCTTAGGAATTAGGAAAGTATTATTAGTTCTCTATAAGCGTAAGGAGAGGAATAGGGTAGAAAGGGAACATATGCTTCTTTTATGCTAAGATATTCCTTAGTAAATTTAAATATAAATTTAGGTATAATCTTGTAAGGCCCGCCTTCTGGGTTACAAATAAGTATAATTATTATATATCGGTAGCATAGGTTAAGAAGAGCTTTAGGTCAGCTTACAGTACAAAGGCCTAGCTGTAGTAAGAAGTGGACTTATATCCAATATCGCCCAACTATATATCTCTTTCTGGTTATAACTAAGTTGGTTTTAAGAACTAGGGCGAGATCCTCTGCGTCTATAATAGGCTTTTCTTGCTTTTTATTACTTAAGCCATGTTTCTTACCAGTTTCCGAAGTACCTAGAAAAGATATTTTAGCTCCACCTTACTTTACTAGGCTAAAGGGTTAACTAGGAATGTAATTACCTTATATATCTAGTGGGTTAATTTACTAGCAATTTTTCTACTGGTTGCTCTCTTATATATAAGGCGATAGTACTTCTAGTATATACTAAGCGAGCTAAAAAGCTTTATCCTGCACCGTTTCCTACCCCCCTTCCCTTATTTCTAATTTAGGAGCTAGTTAAAAAAGCTATAAAGCAGCTAAAGTAAGAGGACTTAGTACGTTTTCTTAAGGTCTTTCCTTATATAGGTGCAGTATCTAGGAATTGGTAGCTCTAGGTTAAGCCTAAGAGAAAGCTATAGAACAGGTTATTATTTACTAATACCATTAATCTTTAATGCGGTTAAGGAGATTTGTATTACCATCGGCGTAGTCCTATATTATAAAATTAGATTCCTTAAACTCTTTTAACTGTTTAAGGTAGTATTCTAGTAGATGGTCTTAATCCTTATAAAGCCATGCTTAAGCAGGCGCTTTGTAAGCATTGTTAGATCTAGCAATGCTATTAGCGTTATAGTTAATGCCACTGTCGGCGTCGCAGTTGGCGTTATTATTGGCATTACTGTCGGTATTACTGTTAAAGACGGTTGGTTCTGTCCTAAAGCTGTTACCGTTACTATCTGTGTCCATATACTTATTGTCGGTGACGCTAGACGACAAGCTACAATCTAATAATTAAGCGCGCCGCATTCTAGGGAGCTAGAAGAGAACTTAGAGTAGTAATGGCGGGAGGGGCCTAGAGGGTAATGACGGTGGGAAGGATCTAAAGAGCAATATAGGGTTAAGGAGATGGGAGGGTAGAGAATAAGAGAAACGAGGCCTAGATTAAACGGATTAGGGGTGGGAGCTATAGAGTATATATAGCTTTAGCGCCAGGCGCGTGGAAGGATTATGGTTTGCCTATTAAAAAGCAAGGGGTATAGGGCAGTAAGCGAGAGGCTTAATGTTAGACCGGCAAGCAAGAGGCTTAGGGCGGCGGGGAGTTTTGGCGACGCGACCTCTAAAAACGGCGACAGAACCCTCCAAAACCGGCAGTCAGATCTCCATTTTCTTTTTTAATAGAGTAAATTAACGTATGCTTAAATAGTATAGGAATAGCACGTAAATAAAGGACGAGCTCCTATATAGGACTTTAAGAAAGGTAATATAGTTTACCTAAATATACAAAACCTATAGACTTAACAGCCCTTAAAGAAACTTAATTGGAAGTTTATAGGCCTATACTAAATTAAGAAGAAACTAAGCCTGTACGCCTATAAACTTAAACTGCTAGCTAAGATAAAAATACACCTAATATTTTATATAAGCTTATTATAACCTTTAAAAGATAATCCTATAACTTATAAAGTGCCACTACTACCTCCTATAATTATTAATAATAGTAATTGTTTTTACTTTATTAACTTAATTAATAGTATATAATAAAAACCACGATTTAAATGATTTAAACTTCTTATTAAGTAGGAAGGATATAAAACACAAACCTAGGAAACCTATAACTAGATTAAGGCTAACGCGCCTTTCTTAGTAAAAGAATTCTATAAGGACTATCATTTGCGGCCTGCTCTAGCTAGATGGACATAATATAAAGGCATGAAATATAATAGCAAGGAACTCAAATTTAAAAAGAACTTAAACTATATTATAATGCTTATAAGGCAATAAGTTATAAATTCTTAACTAAATTAAATTGTTTTAGACCTTTGGCTAAAGGGGGGGGTACTATAATGGGACTAGCCTAGTTATAGTAGGAATGTCTCAGTGAAACACTTAATAGATAAATTCTGACGCTTTAATTAAATTCTGCTAAATTCTGCTAAGTTGATCAAATTCTGCTAAATTTCGCTAACTTAATTAAGTTTTATCAAGTTCTAATTGAATTCCACCAAATTCCACTAATGTAATGGAATTTGGTTGAAACCTATTAAAATCCGCGTGGGCTTATACCCATGTATTTGCTGCTAAGACCCTAAATATTTAGTTACAAGCTTCCTATATTCCTTTCTCTTCTTTACGCAATATCTTATACTTAGCAAGAGCTATATACCCCTAGATTAGATAGAATTTATATTGTTCCTTTAAACCTTCCCTAAAGCCTCTTCGCGTCCTTATAAATTTAATTAATTTAGTAAAACTTAGCAGAAGTTAATTAAGCTAGTAGAATCCGCTTAAAGCTTTAGAATTTATCTGTTAAGTATTTTACTAAGACATTCTTACTGTAACTAGGCTAGTCCTATTACAGTAGAAAATATTAGGCTACTTTAGCAGATCTTAGTATATTATTAACTATATCCTTATTATATTATAGATCTAACTATATTATATAAAGGACTAAGTGGTTACACATATTATATTCCGCTCTAGAGTTTTAATAAAAAAAGATAGCAAGGTAAGTCTAGGTAGTTATAACTACTACTTAACTATAATCTAACTATAATCTAACCATAATATAGCCAGATCGCGATGCTATATTTAAGATTCTTAGCAAGACTAAGAAGTAGAAGTATATCTTATATACTAGAAATAAGAAAAGTAAGCCTACTGGTTATATATATAATATATTTAAGATCTAACGTAAATAGTATACCTATCTAACTAGGCTATATACGTCTAGTTTAATAAGGTATATCTAAAGTCTTTAGTTATATTACTAATATATTTATAATCTAATTGGAAATAGAACTTTATTTTACTAAATATAACGCTGTAAGATATTATAGATAACCTTATAGGTAAGGAGCTATTTAATATACTTAAGAGCCATAATAAGTAGCTAAAATAGGTTATATTTTAGATATAGTGTAATTCTATCCTGGTTCTATTATAGTCCTATTTATAATACTAAGTATTAAGCATAAAGTATAGAATAAGAAGTATAGCGCAGAGTATTTAGGTTAGGCTTTCTCTTAGATATTATAATATCTTTATATTTAGGTTATTACCTTAATATAACCTCCGCCCCTTATAATTGTAAATAAACGATCAAGTCAAGATTATTAATTAATTAACTCATTTTATTAATAAACTACTCTAGGAACAAGGAGCTCTTGCTGCACCTAGCCCAAAAGACCAAAGCCAACTAAAAGATCCCTGAAAATACCTAGAGAATCCCCCTAAGATGCATGCATCGCAGGGAAGGTATACGTCGAACGACGGTGGTTCGTACTCGCGCGCGTCCGCCAGAACCACGCCTAGTAATGGCCCTCCATAATAAAGATAGGCGAATACCACACTATAAAGCGGAAATACCTCTATTAAGAAGGCATCTAATAAAATACAAAGCCTATTAGACGTGTCTAGTATCTAGAATTATGGGGGAGTAACTGTTAGCCATAATAAACTAACGCAGCTAGTAGAATAGCTCCGCCAGTCTAGTGAACCTTAGGCGCCCCTCTAGTAAACCCTTAATTAAATCCTCTAATAGGTAAATAAAATTAAAAATAAATAAAACCCCCCTTTACCGGCGAACCGTACCTAGGCCGCTATAGCTGTGCTCTTATAGCATAGGGAACCCACCCCCCTTAAGATAATAACTGGGTATATAATTATAATATAACCAAATATAGAAAAAGTAGAGGGGCTTAGGGGACAGTTAGAAATAGAAGTCCTTATAGAAATCTATAAAGAGGTCTATAATACTATTATAGTCCAACACCTTAGGAGCGGAGATATTAAAGTTACCCTAAAGGACTAATAGTTAAAGGAATGAGCCGTAAGGGCAGGGGATAGGCTAGGAGAACGTATTAGCATAAAAGTACTCTATAAGGATTACCCAGTTAAAGTCCTAGCGGTTCCCTTAAGCCTTAGGGTAGAAAAGGGACGCTAGGCAGATAACATAGCAATTATATAGGAGATAGTAAGATAAACAGAACGCCTTATACTAGGACTTGAAATTACCTAAATCTAATAGCTTTAACAGGAAAATGTAAACTAAGTAAATAATAAGAATAATAAGAGGATATAAGGGTCGCTAGAGACTTGCTAGGGAGACGCTGGTTAAATATATGGCTCTCTTATTATTAGCACACTTATACTAGGAATGCAAAAACTCCTTATCTAAAAAGGAATAATTATAAATGGCCTTATATATAATATAAGGCTCTATAACCACAGACTATACCTAGAATAGTGCTATCGCTATATATAATGGGGACATACCTAATCCACATGCGCAGTATAGGTATGCTGCGGCTACTATGCAGGCCCCTATAATATAAGACACTGCTTAAATTAAGACTAAATAAAATGTGTAAACTGCCACTAAAGCACATATAAGGCGTGGGAGAGAGAAGACTGTATTAAATATAGAAGATGGAAGGCAAGGGCTTAATAGCTGCGGGAGTAACTATACGCTAGGTTATATAAGTGGAAATAATAGGCGATAAGCTAGGGGGACGTAGGTGCCTTCCTAGCGTTCCCTACCTTTAATACTAGGGGGCTAGGCCAGCTATCCCAAGCCTTAATGGGCTAGAAGTAATGCCGCGTAATATTACTAGACTAAATAGGGACATAAGGGTTACAGGGGATATAAGGGAGAGGACGCCCCGTAGGAAGGCCCCTATAGACAGCTATAGCAAGCTTAAGACTAGGACAATTAAGAATTAGACTTAACGCGGTAAATATAACATTCGCAGCCAACCTATAAAGGGTATATAGCCAATTAGTAAGATTAGGGGAAGAACTAGAGATAATAACAGATTTAGATATAGAAGCGCTAGTAGAAACACAAGATATGGGAATAGAAAGCTCTATACAAAATAAGTAGCAACTAGGGTATAAATATAAGAAATAGAAGTTCCGAAAATCCTAAAGAAAGTGGAAATAGAAGAAGTAAGGAATAAAGGAGAGATAAAGAACCCTTACTGGGGGTCTGCTACCTATCTATTATATAGTATAACTGCGGCAATATAAACCACCATCTTATAAGGCCCTTACTAGATAGTCTAGACCTAGAGAAATACTATATCCTTGCTATATAAGAACCGTATTATAATACCTATATATAATTAATATACTGCCCCTAAGAATTCCAGCTCTTATATAAACCAAAAGCAGCTATATGCGTGTGCTTTATAATTAGCAAGGCTATTAGCCTATCCTTATAGTTATAATAGGCAGTTAACCTAGATATTGCAGTTATAATAATCTAGATATATAGGGGTCCGGTATAAATTATTAATATGTATAACCCTAGGGTTAAAGGGGTCTTATAAATAAAGAACATTATATTAGTAATAAGCTTATTAGAAACCGAAGGCATAAAGTCTATTCTATTAGGAGACATAAACCTCTACTACCTGCGGTAGGGGGGTATCTATATTACCATTAAATGATAGGTAGAGTGCCTACTAAGAGCTATAGATATCTAGGGCCTTAAACTAGCTACCCCCCTAAAAGCAATTATATGGCAATAAGGCACTATTAGAAGTATAATTGACCTTATATTTATGGACGAAGGCCTATACCAGAGACTTAAAAGGTATAACCCTAAAGAAAAATAGGCACTCGCCTTAGACTATATCCCTATCTAAATATAGCTAGACCTGGATATTAAGGCGCAACTAAACAGCAAAAGATACGTAATAAGAAAACTTAAGACAAATAGCTTCCTTAGTATAGTTAAACAACAACTTTAAGACCTAAAAGAAATTTACCTAATACTAAACAAGCGAGGCTTATTAGCTATCCCTAAGGAAATTAACTAAAGACTAGAAAGGATCTAGGCAGCAATTAAAAACGGGCTAGAAGAGCACTGCCTAGTCTTATAACCAGGCCCCTATACGCGATACACATAGTCCGTATAATACGCGGTTCTTATTGCCAGCCAATAATAAGTAAGAAGGAAATATATAAGTAGCTATAACCCTAAAGACAAGAGATAATATAAAGACATAAGAAACTAGTTAAAGAACACCCTAAAAAAAGAAGTAAGGAATAACTGGAGATGGTTTATAAACGAGTATACTTTTAACCTAAGCCTCCCCCATAATAAGGGCCTTTGGGCCATAGTAAAATGGGTAAAAAAAAAAAAGGTAGGGCGCCTAGTAGAAGACCTATACCTACTACCTCTATAAAGAGTAGAGGAGTTATAGGCTACTAATAATAATAATAAAAGGCTAAAGATCCTTATAGAAAGATTCTTTCTTTAACCGGCTCTAGCAGGCCTTAGTAACATCACGAGTAAAACACTAGTGACTCGCCTATAGGTCAACAGCGATATAACAATAGAGGAAATGGCCAGAACTATTAGCCGCCTTTTAAATAATATAGTATTAGGACTAGATAGGATACTAAACAAGGCCTTAAAGACCTGTGGACCACTTATAGTACCTTAGCTTGTAGATATAGCTAGAGTATGCTTTGCTATAGGCTACTACCCATAACTTAGAAGGTCTATAATAATAGTTGTCCTATAAAAAGAAGGCAAAGCAGACTACTTAATCCCAGGAAGCTACTGCCCTATTGCCTTAGAAAACACCCTTAGCAAGATTATAACGGAACCTTATAGCAGGAACTACGGTGGGTCCTATTATTAGGCTAGGTATGTAGGTAAGAACAAATTAATAACATAATAATAACTAGTGGAGTGGTTGCCTAATAGATTAACTCCAATTATATTCTAAGATTCACTACAAGGAGAGAACTATCTACGGTAGGGACTAAGGTCCTTTAAATACACAACCATACTCCTAAGAAATCCTCTCTTATATATAAGGTACGTGTTATACGTGTTATACATAGGCATACACTGCATACACTTTATATACTGTGTATAACATTATATAACTCGCTTACCATTCCTTATTATATAGTTCTACTAGATCTATCCTAGACTGTACCTATATTAACTAACTAGCTTCCTATAACTCTTCCCTAAGTAGTTATAATATTATACTTAAAGCGTCTGTAATACCATGTCCCTTCTTTTTATTTTTATCCTTAAAGATTCCTAATATCTCCAAGTCGTCCACTAGAGGTATAATATCCGTTTAATTAGTCTGGTTAATATCCTTGCTTATTATACCTAAAGTTTCTTCTTCCTTATAAGTGTAATGTTGTACTTGCACTATAGCTGCCATACTATTAATTAGTGAGATAATATCATCTCCGTATTCTCGTTATGCGAAAGTGGGGTTAGTGTATATTATAATAGCAAGTCCTTTGTCTTAACAACCCTTATTTTATTTAAAGTGCACTAAAGCAAATATTTAATCGTCCTATAACATTCGCTTTATCTTTAACGCTAAATATACGCATTCTATAACTTTTAACAGTCTTTAAGTTCCCTAAGTAACTTATTATAGGGTCTTGTGTTTAATCTACTACTATAAAGCTTAAGTTTAAGTTGGCCACCGTATATGCCAAACTCCACTGTTCTGCTAAAGAGACCGCTTAGGCCCTTAAGGCTTAACGTTACTCCTTTAAGTTTTAGTAGGTTGCGTTTGCTTAGTTAATCCATCTTAAGAAGGTTTGTAAGAAGGTTTATTTTAAGGAGTAGAAACTTATTTAATAGGGTCTTAATAAGCTAGGTAATAAAAGAACTAGCTCTCCTCCTATAAGGGAAATAACTCTAAGTAGCTTAGCAATTGCTCCTCTTAGGTCCCCCTTAGGTAACTTATTCTTTAGTAATCCTTTTTTAATGCTTCCTAACCTACTTTCTTCTAATACTTCTTTACCTTTCCTATAGCGTTCTCTAGGTTGCTTAGTGGTTCCTAGGTAGTCTTATTATAGCCTATCCACTTTACTTTATACCACATTTTGTTATCTATATCCTTATAACTAATAATCTTTAAAACTTGCTATTTGTTTTCCTCTTGTCCTCTATATATATCTGCCTTATAGACTAGTGGCTTAATATTCCTATATACTGGCTCTAGCATTATAATATGTTATATAGGGTAAATCTTTATTTTAGCTAGTAGGTTCAACTTATATATAACTAATAAAATCCTTTGCTTAATTTTAAAAGGTCCTAGTCTAATATAATCCAACTTCTTACTTAGTCATCAACTTTTAAAGTTTTTGTATAGTAGCCATACTTTATCTCCCTCCTTAAAATCTGGTCCCTTAGATCTCTTAGTATTATAATACCTTTTTATTTATTCTTGTACTAGTTTAGCTGTTTCCTTAAGGTCTTTATAAAAATTTATTAACGTCTCTATTCTTTATTTAGCTGTGCTACTTGTCTTTTTTGTTTAATATAGCGATAATAATGTTCTTAGTTTATATCTATAATTCGCCTTAAATAGTAATGTCCCTATTCCTTCTTATAGTGTTATATTGTATATAAACTGTGTAACTAGTAATAACAATACCCAATTATTCTATTTGTGGTTAATATAATGCCTTAGATACTGTTCTAGTGTCTAGTTTAGTCTTTCCATTTATCCATCCGTCTGCGGATAATACGCTATAGATATTACTACGCGAACTCCCTATTCTACCAGAAATACTTCCTAAAATACTGCTATAAATCTTAGATCTCTATCTAATATAATCTTATCTAGTGCTCTATATTTTATAAATACTTCCTTTATATAGATTCTAGTGATATCTTCTACTAATATCTCTTTAGTGCATACTATAAAGTATCCCCACTTTATTAGCTTATCTACTATTACTAAAATCACGTTATAATCTTGTCCTATAATAGGATCTCTTGACTTTAGTAACTTAATAATAAAGTCCTATAATATAACTTCCTATAGTCTTCCTGGTATTTTAATAGGTTATAGCCCTCTATATGGCTTATACCTTATTAGTTTATTCCTTTAGCAATCTAAATATTTCTTTATAACTTATCTTACTAGTCCTTAGATTCCTTAAATAATATACTTCTTTTAAAGTCTTAACACTAAGCCTATAGCTCCGTTGTGTCCTTATATTATTCCCTTATGGAATTTCTTAATAAACTCTTCTATAATAGACTTAGGCATATACGTTACTTCTCTATTTTTGTATTGCTCTAAGTCTAGATCCTCTACCTATACTTCTTAGATCTTCTGTGTCTAATTACTCTTTAATAACTTATAGATTTAACTTTCCTTAGTTGCTATAATCTTTAGATAATTATACCTAATTAATCTATTTTAATCCCTCCGTAATAAAGCTCCTAATAGCTTTTTGTTATTTTATAATTTAGCTTTTCTGCTTAAAGTGTCTGCTTGTGTATTATCTGTACCCTTGGTATACTAAATTTCGAAATAGTACTCTATAAGTATTTCCGCCTATTTAACCTGTCTTTAGTTAAGTTCCTTTATTATTAGGAATCCTATAAGGTTCTTATAGTCCGTCTTAACTATAAATGGTTTCTCTATGCCTTATAAAAATGCTCTCTATTTTTTAAGTGCTGTAACTATACCTAATAACTTCTTATTATAGATGTTATAGTTTAACTCTAGTGGTGTTATTTTCTAACTATAGTATACTACTGGATGCTATATGTCCTAGTGCTTCTATAGTAAATATACTCCTAGTGCGAAGTCTAATATGTCTGTCTTAATAACCGTTTCTAACTTTGGTTAATAGATCTTAAGGATTGGTTCTTAGGTAAATAACTCTTTAAGTTCCTAGAATAGCTTCTTCTATTTACTACCCTAAACCTATAGTTCCTCCTTCTTTGTTAGTCTTATAAATAGCTTAATACTTTTTAACCACTATGCTATAAACCTTCTATAGTAGTTATAAAACCCTAAGAATAACCTTAACTGCGTAATGTTTCTTAGTTCTTACTAATTTACTATAGCTTTAACTTTCTTTAGGTCTATACTAATTTTTCCTAGTTTAATAATAAATTCTATAAAATTAGTTTTTACTATAAAGAACTTATATTTCTTAATTGCTACTAGCATCTATTCTTCCTATAATCTCTTTAAGACCTATTTAATATATTCTCTATATTCTTCCTTATTCTCTAAGTAGATGATAATATTATTAAGGTATACTATAATAAACTTATTAAGGTATTCTCCTAACACACTATTAATTTGCTTTTAGAACGTTGCTAGTATGTTTATAAGCCCAAATTATATAACTAATGGTTTATATAGTCCTTCCTTTAACCTAAAGGCTATCTTCTATTTATTGCCTTCCTTAATCCTAATCTAATGGTACACCCATCTCAGACCTATCTTTGTAAAGATTTTTATATTACCTATCCTATCTTAGATTTCGCTAATTAAGGGTAAAGGATACCTATCCTTTTAAGTAATACTATTTAACTATCTATAGTCTATATACATCCTAAGTTTTCTGTTTTTCTTTAGGATAAATAGTACTGGATATTCTACTAACAACTATAACGGTTTAATATATCCCTTGCGTAAGTTCTCCTAGATAAACTCCTTAAGCGCTACTAACTCCGTTTTAGTAAGCTTATAAATTAGAAAGAACTTTAAACTTATTTTCTCTTCTAATTCTATCTTATAGTTCTATACTATATGCTTTAACAGCTTTTCACTTTCTAGTAACCATAACTTTTTACCATACTTGTAGTATCTCTTTAGTACATAACTTAAGCCTTACTTAGTCTCTTTATATATTGCTCTAACTTAGTACTATACCAACTTGGTTTACTATTGCACTTTGCGCTATTAAGTATCCTTAATATTAACCTAACCTAAAACCTAATTAATCTTTAGATTGTACTTTTATAACTAAGGTATTTCTAGTATTACCTTATCCTATCCCAACAGTAGGATATTAAAAGACATTTTAACTGGTCTTTCTTTAATAGTTAACTAAATAGGTCCTATTTTAAGATTAATAATACCTCCTCTATAGGCTATTTAATCTCCTAAAATTGTTATAAGTGGATATAGGTATTTCTTTTATCTGTATAGTAACCCTATTCTTTCTACTGCCTTTGGTAATATGTGGTTCCTAGTTACTCTACTATCTACTAATACTTTAAACTGCTAATCTTGCCACTTAGCTTATAAGTTTAGGTATTAACCTTAAATTCCTTTAAGGGTCTAAAGCTCTAATACTAGTTCCCTCTAGTCCTATGCGCCTCCCCTTTTCCCAACTATTGGCTGCTAGATCCTACCTATACTTAGTCCAACTTAGGCTAATACTTAGTTTATTTCTTTTCCTCTATATACCATAGATAAGTATTCTCTAGGCACTCCCACTACTATTATCTATCTAGGTATTCTTCTATAAGGAATCTTCCTAGTTAAAGTGTTAAGTTTCCTTAACCTTATACTTCTACTAGGTGCCATCTATGTATATACTTAGCATTTTTAAACCTTTTTTCCTCTAGTGCTTAATATATCCTTACTAGGTACTTCCAGTTCTTATCTTTTAGTGCTCTATATATATTGTATATGTCATCCATATAAGCTATCCACGATAGTATATAATACGCTGCATATTTTAGGTTAACTCTTAGTTTATTTTTATCCTTAAGTTTAAACCTATACCTAGTCGACCTAACTACTGGTATTTCTGCTATAGGTACTAAGATTTATTGCTTACTTCTCTAGTCCCTAGATCCTTCTTTTAAGTTCCTTAATATTATAATTAATACTCCTTTAATATAACTCATGCGTTTCTCTGTAATGGGTTAGTCTTAGACAACTTTTTTATCTAGCTATATATAAAAGTCTTTCTATTCGTTACTATATCTTTGCCTATACCACTTTCTATACAACTGGTTTAGTGTATATGGTCTATCTATTAGAAAGTACCTTATTATTGCTATATTATAACATCCTTTAGTATATCTTTCTTTAAACCTAGTTAGGATATCTAGATCCTCTTCTTATTCTAGTTTATTTAACCATTTTACCCTAGGTGTTCCTGCACTTAGCCTATTAGTAACTCTTTATATAGGTGCTCTATCCCTTATATAACCTAGTATAGCTAACCTCTTATCTAGCTTTTGCTCCTATTATATAATAATTCTTATTCTAAACTTATCTATAGTTTCTTATTTTCTGCGTCTTGCAGCTAGATCTTTATAGTTATTTTGCTTTTTAATCCTAGTATTAACTGTTTAATCTTTAGGCTAAACACTATGTTTACCTAGGATTACTAACGTTCTTATTTATTCTCCAAACTTATAGTTCTTAAACTTACGTCCTATACTTATTTATTTATTATTAAACTAAGTAGCTACCCTTTCCCATTAGTTTTCATCTATTATAGGTCCTTAAGTGTGTCTTATCTTATCTTAAGAATCTTAAGCTTCTCTTATCTCTTTTTAAGAATCTTAAGCCTGTGGCCTTTTGCCTTTATTAAGTAATAAGCTAGTATTAGCAGTTATCTACTTACTTAGTTTCTTCTAAACATTACTCCTATTGTCTTATAAAGCAATAGAAATTATATCTAATAGTATTATAATATCCATTACTAAACCTTGTTCTATAATGGTCTTAGTCTTTACTTCTATTTCAACTTCTTTAAGATCTGCATACTTCTAGTAAGCTACCTTTATTACCTTATTATTGGTAAATGCTTCGCCTATATCAAATTTATTATCCTTAATATCCAATCTATAAGCTAGTTTATTGGTTCCTCTAAACTTAGATAATAATGGCTCCTATAGCTAATAGCTTACGCCATACTTAGCGTCCTTATAAATTCGGTATATGTTGTTATAATAATACGCAAAACTGTTAATTAAACACTTTTTTATTCCTTATAGTGCACCGTCGTCCCTCTATATATACGTGCCGTCTGCTGGCCTTATTCCCTTTACTGCGTAGTTACTTTAACCACCTCTATAGTCTTTGGCAAAATAACCTTGTTTTCCGCAATTTATATAAGCCCTATCTTTAAACCATTTTTCTTGCTATAGAGTCCGCCTAAACGTCTTTTACTGCTAAGATCCCTAGTTTAGCCTCTACTCCTAGGTCCTTTAATTACTTAATCCTTAACCTCTAGGTTTCTATAGTTTCTTTTCCCATCTTTAAGTTTCTTTAGTACCGCTTAGGTCTATTAGCTCTGCGCCATTCTATAGTTTTTAACTCTATGTCTATTATTGCGTACTCTGCGCCTTATACAACTATAGAACTCTATCTTGCCCTCTCTTAGCTTGTTCCCTTTAGTAGATTCTATTATTAATCTTTATTAACTGGTCTATTAACTCCCTTAGAGTATCCACATCTTCTATTAGGATAATTGCGTCCTAGACTTTAGCCTTAAGTCCTTATTTATACTGTGCTATAAGCGCCCTATCGTTCCACTTAACCTATATAGCTAGTGTTTAAAACTGTGTTATATACTTAATTGCTAAAGTGCGTTATACTAAGTTCTGAAGCTTTTGTTCCGCTGTAGTTATGGCCTTTAGATTTCTAAATATCTATATTAGTTGTTTTGCAAACCCGTTCTAACTGGCAAATATATACTATACGTCTTAGTTAGTAGTTGTTATGCCACTAGCCTATATTTCTATAAGGTATAGTTTAAACCACTTAAGTGCCCTCCCTATTAGGAATAATCTTGTATAGACTACTTAATCCAATAATATTGCTAACTTCGCTCCTTCCTATACCACCTTAAAGTATATCTGCGTAAGGAATCCTTTAAGCTTCAACTTCTCTCCTAAGAATCGTTTAATTAAAGGTAGCTTAATTTTTACTACTCTAATTCTATTAATGCGTTCTTTAAGTATCCTATTATTATTTTATAAGTAATTAACCATTTTATATAACTAACCTCGCGTAACCACTTAAGAATCCGTATCTGCCATACTAGTATCTCCTGGTCTTAAGGTTATAGCTATCGCTAACGCTATTATAACTGGTGCTTTAGGTGGCATATTATTCGATCTTATTTAATACTATAACCTTAGTAGTAAATATATAACGGAACCTTATAGCAGGAACTACAGTGGGTCCTATTATTAGGCTAAGTATATAGGTAAGAACAAATCAACAATATAATAATAACTGGTGGAGTAGTTGCCTAACAGATTAACTCCAATTATATTCTAAGATTTACTACAAGGAGAGAACTATCTATAGTAGGGACTGAGGTCCTGTAAATACACAACTATACTCCTAAGAAATCCTCTCTTGTATATAAGGTATGTGTTATACGTATTATACGCGGGCGTACACTGCGTATACTTTGTATACTGCGTATAACATTACGTGACTCGCTTATTATTCCTCGTTATATAGTTCCACCGGATCCATTCTGGACTGTGCCTATATTAACTAACTAGCTTCCTACGACTCTTCCCCAAGTAGTTGTAATATTATACTTAAAGCGTCCGTAACAAAGATCCTAAAATAGGTAATAGCGGACCGCATAGCAGATATGGCTAAGGAATACGCCCTACTACTATAAAGTTAAATAGAGGCAAGAAAGAACCGCTTAATACTATTACTACTTATATTACTTACCGCCACTATTAAGTCTGCATGGGCGATATAAAGGGACTTTATAGTATTAATGCTTAGCCTAGATATTAGTAGTGCCTATAATAACATACCCTATAAGCGCCTCCTATATATCCTTAGGGCAAAGGGCTTCCTAAAATGGATTATATAATTTGTTTAAGGGTTTATAGGCCAGAAAGAAACATTACTAGTTTTTAGCGGATACTAGAGCCCCCCTATCGCAGTTACAACAGGAATACTATAAGAATTACCCCTCTTGCCTATACTCTTCCTTTTCTTTATAAGCAACCTACTTAAGTCCTTTAAGGAAGGGGCGACCTAGGGAATAGGCTTTATTAATAATATAAACCTAATTATATATAGGCCAACAGCTATAGAGAACTGCAGAATACTAGAGGAAGCCTATAACACCTATATAGAATGGGCAAGATAATATAGAGTCCAATTCTCACTAGAGAAATACCAGCTAATCTATTTTATAAGAAAATATAACTAATCTGCAGATCTCTAGTATATAATCTATATCTAAGGCTTTAGGGGCTAACTAGTTTAAGGCCTAAGGGTACCAGGAGTATAGGTAAATAGTAAGCTCTAGTAGAGCATATATGCGTTATAAGTAGCCCATAAGGGCCAAGCGCAGTACATTGTAATGTCTAGAATTGTTAATTCTATATAGGGCCCATGCTTATAGAGGTTATGCCTACTATACACAGCAGTTGTCCGGCTAACTATAATATATGGTTTCAGTATTTAGGCTATAGGAGAAACCAAGAAAGGCCCCTCTAAAGCACTCCTTAAACTACTTTAAAAGGTCTAAACAGCTTGCCTTTAGAGTATAACAGGTGGGTATAAGTAAACGGCCACAGTACTGCTTAAGAAGGAAGCTAATATCCCCCCCTATAATTATATATTAAAGCTGCTGTAATATAAAGGGTGTAAAAGGAGCGCAACTTTAGTGTTATAAAGTATATTAAGTCACGCCTAAATAAACTATAAAGGGACCTTAGGGTTCCCTATAAGAGAGCTAACCAATAACCCTAAAGTAGGGAAGATATATTAGAGAAACAGGTGGAAAAAGTAGAAGAAGAATGGTGCTGTGTTAGGGCCTAGGCCTATATAGAGGAGGAAAGGAGACGTGTAAAAGACTAGTAAAGATAATAGCAAGAGAGAGAAAGGAGCTAAAGTAGAGCATAAAAGAGTACTGGGAAACCATTTACTATAATATAATACTGGTTGGACCAATACTGGAGAGGCGTATAAGAGTTAAAGGTATAGAGGCTATTTTAGACAAAAGGAACCTAGGCCGCAGCATGGTTAATGCTATAGGGGGTAAATACCTAAGGGCTCTAAGAAGGCCTAATAAAGGCAGAAAATATAATAGCAACACTCCTAAGAATAGGAATAATAGGACTAAAAGACTGGCTCTACTGGGTAGGTGTCCTAGTAGGTAGCCTAAGATGCAAATGTGGCTGGCTAAAACAGACACCAAAATACGTAATACTATTATGCCCCTTACGCACTAACTAAGAAGTAATGCTCTTAGTAGCTGGCATAGAGAACTATAATACACTACTCTTAATATAAAAAGGTCTTAAGGCGGTTACCTAGTAGCTTATTAGCCAAAATGTACTAGACCAGTTTTGGGTTGTAAAGGAAATAGTAATAGAAGGCAAAGGGGCGAGCACTAGGCGCCCCCTGATAACTCTATAGTAGTAGAGTTAAGTTCGCGATACTAGCGCGTCTGTAGGCTTGTTACGGCAGTAGTGGTTCCTAAGGAGGTTAAAAAGTAAGGTAGTAGAGCACCATAGGTGACTTGTAGGCGCCTTGTAGGTGCTGTATAGGCGAGTCCTAAAAGGCGGGGAGATGGATTACAGGGTTTTCTTATATAGAGTTTTCTCTCCATATATATATAAGGAGTAGTCCGCGTGGGCCTAGTAGGGATCCAAATCGGACGTTAAGCAATGAATTATTATTATAATTGTAAATATAAAAAAATTTATTAACTAAGTTCTTATTCTAATTTTCTAAGCTCTAAATCTATCTTCTAATTTTATAGTTTAATTACTTTTATTTTAGCTTCTATATGTAAAACCTAGGCTTCTTATTTACAAATATTTAACTAAAATTATTGTAGCGTTAACTATTATAAGAATTAAGCTTATTAAGTAACAGTTATATAAAGTAAAGACTATAAGCTGCTTTTATATCCTAGATACGATTAGGTTATAAGTTAGATAATGTATTCTATTATTGAATATCCCAAAATCTCTTGGCAACCACTACTTATCTTAAGAATTATTAATTTCCTTACTACTATTATCTGAATAATTATCTATATCGCTCGGCTCTAATTTAGAGCTGTCTTCTTTAATAAAAGAATAAGTGCGCGCGTTGTGCCTAATCTCTCTACACCTTCTACAGCATCTTTAAGTTAGTTAGGCTGTTCCTGAACCCTCCCTACTACCTACTCTTTTCTTACTAACATGCACTAAAGGCGACTCTATAGCAACTAATTTTGCTACCTTACCAAACTCTAATACTCCTCTAGTCTGGATTCGCTTTCTTTTATGGGATTTACGCCTAGTAAGCTCATTATTTAGCTCTTTAAGCTCCTTAATACGAGCTGCCATTAGCGCGTCCTAACGGAGCATAAGTTTAGCACCTTTAACTAGCTGTTGGAACCCATCCTTAGCTGAACCAGGTGAGGACCCAAGCTTACTACTAACTAGCTTTGATTGCGATCCAAATTCTAGAGTATTACTTAGTGTTTTAGACTGCTAGGGTATCTCTTCTGGTAGGGGTCTTGGTGGGGTCTATAGGCGGATATCTAGCTTATTTAATACCACCTGCGCGTCTAATAGAATTAGCCTAGCTCCTCTAAAGCCTCTAAGGATGTTCTCTTTTATAAAGGATTTAAAAAACGCATTATAAAAAGCTGGTAGGAAGCCTATTTTATTAATATAAAAGACGCGTTAGACCGCCAAGGCTCTAATGCGCTAAGAGTACTTAATCTTTAACGGCGCAAAACAACCCATATATAAAGGCTGTAGGATATAGGATGAATGGGCAGGCATATAAAGAGTAATAATTTTATTCTCCTTGCAGAAATCCTTAAATTCCTGCGATTGGTGACTCTTATGGCCGTCTAGAATTAGCAACCGGTATAACCCCACTTGGCGTGTCTTTGTATACGTGTCGAAGTGCCTTAACTACGCGTACCCAAGCTTGTTAGTTGTCCAGCCGTTCTCAGAGACTGCTAGAACCTAGTCTCTAGGTATATCCTTCTCTTCGTACTATCTAGAGAGGTGGACTCTGCCTTTATAGATAATAAAAGGTGGGATAATATGGCTATTACTACTAATACCCTAGATGACTGTAACCTATTCCCGGTCGCCTAGCTAAATAAGCTCTGGTTAAGTACGTCTCTTAAAGCTAGTAATAATCTTTATAGAGCCAGTGATAATCTTTATAGAGCCAGTGATAACCTTTATAGAGCCAATAACCCCTATTTGAAACCTAGTCTTATTAAAGTTATAGGTATCCTAATCTAGGATACTATATTTGGTTTTAGTATTAGCAACTAGTTAAAACCAGTTACTAATTACCATAGGATCTTCCTGCTTAGCCCTCTAACGGTCCTTAGCCCAATTAAAACTTATTTTAAGCTTACTGGAGCGTTCCACGAATCTACTAGCCTAGCATTTCCCAACCTTGCCCTAACCCCGCGCCCCCAGCAGTTTATTAGCCATATCTTCTACCTTGTATAGCCTAGGGGAAAACCCTTATAAATTAAGGTTAAGGATGTATCGGACGATTGTTATCTCTTCAGTCGGTATAAGCTTCTGGCGGTTTGGCTGAATATCGCGTCGTGAGGGCATTCCAGCGTTGCGTCGGCGCAGTTTTCTTACGGGGACATTGTATGCATCGGCAGCGCGTCTAAGGTTTTTAAACTGGCCAGAATGATAGGCCTGTAAGGCAAGAAGGATTCTGCCTTCTTAATGAGAAGGTAACGCGTATTGTTGTTAAGGCATTTCGTGGCAAGGAAAAAGTGGTGGTTGCCAAGAGATTTTGGGACATTCGATGATATAGGACATTCGATAATAGAATACGTTATATTAAGGACATATCTAGATAATTTTACTTAACGGTAAAATAGGCCTAAGAGATAGCAAAACCTAACTATTATTTAATATTGCAATAGAGAAAACTAAAAGATATTAGCTTTATAGAACTTAGTAAGATCTAGAATATAATATACTAGAGTAAATAAAGGCAATAGATTATAAGCGAGATTTTAATTATACGCCTTAAGAATTTTATATTTGCGACTATAGGTATATACTAGTTTTAGAAGATAATATATCTAATATAACATTATTAAAATTAAAATCTTTATCCTCTTTAATACTTATAAATATAGCATTAGCTTTTTCTTTGCTAGTATAGGCTTATTTTCTTAATTTTTCTAGCTCTTTTAAACCTTGTTAAACTATAGCAGATTATATTAGCGATATATCTATATTAGAGCTATAATAAAGCTATATATTTACGCTTCTCTATAAAAGCTATTCTTTTAGCAATAGATATAGTTCGCGATATATATATAATTCTATACTAATTATACGCCTTTTACGCTTTATAATTAAAAATATTAATTCTCTGCCCATTAAAATTATTATTATAATACTATATAATAGATATAAAAGATAAATAAACATTAAAATAGCGGCGAGAAGGCTTAATTAACGCCCTAGATTATTTGCTTAAAAATAGGAGCATTTAACAGCGTTTGTATTCTTTATAATTATATAGAATATATTATCATCCATTTTACTATAATATGGATTTATTCTAGATATAATATATATATATCGCTTATATTAACACCAGTTTATAATTTTATAGTTATTGCTATACTTTTCTATAATTGTAAATATTAGAATATAGATATAATATAGATAAATTAGGGATATAATATCTTTATACTTTTAATTACGTCTAAAATTTTATAGTATTACTTACGGCTTATAGCCTCTATAATTAAAGCCATATGCTATCTAATACTATTTTGGCCTATATTTCCGACTTTAATAACCTAATAAATACTGTAAAGAATATAGATTTGGCAATATATAATTACAGACTTTATATAGCCCCGCCAGGTCTATAAGGGGTTAATATCTACTAGGTAAAGGCCAAGCCCTAATATATTTTAGTAATATCTTTAATATATACGCATTATAAAATACCTTTTGCCTACGCCCTATATATATCTATAAAAGCTATATAAAATCTACGTTTATAAATATAACTCTAGTTAATTAAATAGCCGTAATTCTTATATAAGCGAAATATAGTATAGAAAAGTTGTTAATATATTTCTATTGATTAACCTATAGCTTAGTTTACAAAAACCCTTATTAATATTATAGTGAGGTAAATTAGCCCACTATATTTAATATCTAGTTTAGGTATAGTTTTGGGAGAGTATAGGCCTTCTATAGGTATATAGATTGGCCTATAGCCTTAGAGTCTTTAATAACTTAGATAGGCATGACGGACATATAGTGGCTTCTTTAAATATACTCTTTTCTCCTCTTTTTACTAACTGCTTTCCTACTAATTTCTACTAACTAACTATAACTAACCAATAGACTAATGGCACCGTGACTTCTTATCTAAAGAGAGACCTTCCCTCCTATATACTTTATGGCATTCTATATAGGGATAATAGCAAGCTCTTTAGATTAGAAGTCTAGTACTCTATATATAAAGGACATGTAGGAACGTGCTATAGCTATAAAAGAACTAAAAACTGTTAAGTTACTATTACTAAAAGCCGTTAAGTCACTAATAGAAGCGGAAATTTAAGTATAGAACTACTAGCAACATATATACAGGCATTACTATTATTAAGATAAGTTAATAATACTTCTAGAGATTATTATCTAAGACCTACGGTAAACAGAATAGATAACTAAGAGTAGAAATATAAGCATAGGGTATAGTAGGATAGAGGATAAAAGAGAGGGTTATAATGCATTAGGACCAGCAGAAAGAAGTCTTAAATTTTTTATTTACTATATTTATAACAGTCTATATAATTCTTTTTATATTTATATACGCCTCTCTTAAATTTATAAGAGTAATAGCGACAGGACTAATAAAGGGAATACTAGGAATCCTAGGCCCATTTTATAATAACAGCGGAGAAGAAAGTAAGCAGCCTATTAACCTATAAAGTTTTCCTAACTTAGAGGATGTGGTATTAAACCTAACTCCTATAATATCTAGAACTAATAATCTTTATGTCACGGCACTGACCTGACGCATACTGTTTTATACTGTCTCGTACTGTTCCCTACTATTAGCTGGCCCACCACTAGCGACTTGGCGGCCGGCCCTACTATTTATATACAATACCCCCTTTCCACCTTCTTCCCCTCTTTATACCATAACGTAGTTATTCAGTCTACTTCATTACAGCACTATGACAGTTTGTGGTATCTTTAATTTGCGCCCCGTCGCAATCACTGATTCCCTGTACCCTAGCCAATTAACCTCCACCCCAGAGCAATCGCGACCTACGCGCACCTCTGCTAAAACCAACACGTCCCTAGCACAGTCCTAGAACAATCCTCAGTTTTTACCTAGCGCCTAGATGGGCGACACTAATGACGCCGAAATGGCTGAAACCTAGAACCCCCGCAACGTTTTTATAGACCTATTTATAGAGATATACCCCAATATCGTGTGGATAATCCGCCGCTCCCCACTATACCCTAAGACCTTTAAGCTTAGCAAAGCTTACCTTACCCTTGTTAACTATACCAATAAGTTTCTTAACAACATTAAAGCAGGACTACAGTGTATATATAATATAAACACCGCTAATAAGAAAGCTAATAAAAACCTTAGTGCCCTTATCGCTTTCTAGATAGGAACTATTAACTCCTAGGCAGAGACTATTACTGTTCTAAAACAATTAACCCCTATAACAATAGTAGTAACCTAGTAGAAAAAACGGAGATCTAAAAACCCGCCAATATTTAGTGGAAAAGGCACCCCGCTAGAATAACAAGCTAATTTTAAGACCTGGCATATTAAGATTAAGGGAGTCTTTAACCAGGACTAGAACTACTTTAACACAGTTTAGTCCTAGATCCTTTATATCTCAGATATGCTAGAGGATAAGGCCTATAAGTTTATTAAGCAGAGCCTAAAGCTTATATATAAGAACCTAAACAACATATCTGCGTGGAAATGGCCTACTAAGGAAGATATGCTTAAAGACCTTACTGCCTACTATAAGGTCCTTAACATAACCTAGGTTGTAAAGAATAAGCTTAACTATTTCCCCTAAGGCGAGCGTAATTACTAGTCCTGGAAGGGAGAGCTTAATAAGCTAATAGTCCGCGCTAAGAAGACAGACGAATAGAAGGTGGACCTACTCCGAAAGTTTATCTCTTTAAAGATGGAAGAGCTGGTACTTAAACTAGCCCACGAAATCAACGACAGTGACTATATAGGTTGGAGCAAGTAGATAGATGTATTTGCTAAGAATCTCGCGAACTATGCACACCGAGCTAACCTTAAGAAGAACGCTAACTACTGCCTACCTGCCTAAGCCCCTACCCCTATATTAACCCTGACCCTAGTAGTAACTAGAGAACCTATAGACCTTAATAGAATCTTAGACACGGAGCGTAAGCGCTGTATTAATAATAGACTGTGCCTTACCTATAGCCTGCCTAGCCACTGGAAGGATGCCTATAACTCTACTAAGATAGCAAACCTAGTCCTAATACCACCCCATTAAACAACGCGAATAAATAACCGCGGACACGGTAACCATAGAGTCTATTATAGACGCGGCGACCGCGGAGCCTATTATGGCCGCGGCGGATAACCCCCCCCCCCTTTAACCCTATGGCTCAGTTACTCCAAACTATGCCCTATATAGGAGCCCAACCTGTTAATAACGCCTAATATTGGTGACTTCGCGCTAGTAAATATAAACACGGCCATGTTATTAGTGAGGTATTGTCTTCCTATACCCCGACTAAAATAAAGACCGATACCGCTAGCTAGACGGACACTGGACCGCTCCGCTAAGATAGCCCTATACCCTAGTTGTTAAAAGGTAGACCCTTAGACTAAGTTGCGCCCAAGGGTCTAAACTATATAAGGAGGAAGATGAGAAGATTAGGTCCCTATTACTAGATTAATTAATCCTTTCTATTAGTAAACTGCTACTTAATCTTAAATTAGCAAATAGTAATAAGAAATTAATCCTTATTTAAACCTAACTCTTCTTATTGCATAACCTATACCCCTAAGTTTATATTAATATAGTAAGCCTAGTGGACTCTGGTAGTACTGTAATGGCATTTGCCAATGCAGAGTCTATTATAAGAAAGTATAATATTATAACTAAGAAGCTGCTGGCACCTAGGCTACTGCGCCTTATAGATGGTATCCTAACTTCGCTTATTATAGACTACTTTACCACCTAAATGTTAATCGGCCTCCATACTAAAGCTATGCTCTTTTTTATTACTAAACTCTTGCCCACTACCCTAATTATCTTAGGTATGCCCTAGCTTTAAAAGCACAAGCCCCATCCTAGCTTTAGGAAACTTAAGATCCGCTTTGACTTAGACTACTACTCTAGGCACTACCTCCTGTAGGGAATAGCCGACGTTAGTAGGGACGCCCTATATAGACACTCAGCACTACTAAGCCTAGTGCCTAGGACTATATACAAAGCCCTAATAGTAGAAGACGTTCCTAATAAAGGGGAGCCCATACAGCTATAAAGAAACAAGATAGTGGAAGACTAGACTAACCTAGCACTTAAGACCAAAACAACGGGCTAGCTAGCCCTGCTAAGACCAAGAAAGAAGGTCCGCTTTGCGCCGCCACTACTAAAAATCTAACCCTAACCCAGGCACCGTTTAAACCCTAGCCGCCTAGCCTAACACCCAGAACTAAGCCATATGCTATATACGCACACTACAGCTCGCGTTATAGCAAGGACTGGCTATAGAACTACTAAGACCCAAATAATAGAAACTGCGCCACCGTAATGCCTAACCTTACACCCGTCTCCCGCGCGTACTATATAGGGCCGCCGCCTTATTTCCGCCCCCCTAGGCTAATTAAGCCGTGCTAGCCTAGCCGTAGCACTAGAGAGCCAGACATGCCCTAACCTAGACAATATTAAATATACCTATGCTGTTAATTTTACCCAGTTCTGTAAATAAAAAGACGTAAAGGTAATAAGGATTTATATAGCGGAGCTAGTAGAACTAGTTAAATAAAATAAGCACCAATAGCTGCTTAAAGAGTTGCCTATAGGCCTAATAGAAGTACTAAACCTATTAGAAAGGTCTTTCCGCTGGCTAGTAGAAGGCGACTATATAATAAAGGAAGCCCGTAAAGTGCTCCCCCCCTATTTCTATAACTTCCTTAAAACAAATCTAAAAACCAAACCCAAGCTTTTACGTCGGAAGATAGTTAACACTAATATTGAAAAATTCCTAAAAGGTAAACCAGAATTAACCTGCGAAGATATTCTATAATGCCTACTAAAGAAGTTTAGTAAATATATTAAGCACTTCCTCCCTAAGAATGTAGACAAGCTGCCCCTTTACCAACTATAGGACTATAAAATTGAGATCACCCCCAGAAACCAGGCCCCGTACTATAAAAATAGACCACTCTCACCTGCTAAACTTAGGTGTATAAAGAAGTGGATTAATGAGATACTAGATAAGGGTTTTATCTGTGAATTAACCTTACTAGCTACCGCACCACTCCTCCTCGCTGCTAAGCCTGGCGGTAGTATATGAATCTGCTATAACTACCAAGGCCTAAATATAGTTACTATTAAAAATCAATACCCACTGCCACTAATCCGCGAGATACTTGACGCACTTTATAGCGCTAAGTACTTTACTAAACTTAATATAATTGCTGCGTTTAATTGGATCCGGATTGTAAAGGGCCATAAATAGCTCACAGCATTTATTACCCGGTTTGGACTCTATAAGATGCTAGTTATACCATTCGGCCTCTATAACGCACCCGCTACGTTCCAGAACTATATTAACTATATTCTATATAACGCCCTTAACAACTACTGCACTGCCTACCTCAATGACGTCCTTGTCTTTTCTAAAACACGCGCCAAGCATACTAAGTATGTAAATGAAGTCATCTAAAGACTTGGTAATGCTGGACTTTAGATTAATATTAATAAGTCTAAGTTCTACTCTACTAAAACAAAATACCTTGGCTTAATTATCTCGACTAATAGTATAACTATAGACCCTAAGAAGATATAGGCCTTATAGGAATAGAAGGACCCAATATTAATTAAAGAACTATAACAATTTCTTAGCTTCGCGAACTTCTACTAATAATTTATCTAAGGCTACTCTACTATTACTATACCTATAATAAAACTCCTAAAGAAGGATATTGGATGGCTATAGGGACTAGAACAAGCTAAATTGTTTAAGGCCCTTAAGGGAGCCTTTACTTCAGCACTAGTACTAGCATACTATAACTACACGAAGAAAACAGTGGTAGAGACAGATGTATTGAATTGGGCTTCCGGCGGAGTCCTTTCCTAGTACAATAACGACGGAAAATTAAGACTGGTTATATTCTTCTCTATAAAGCACTCCGCGCCGGAATATAACTATAAGATCTATAACAAAGAACTCCTAGCTATTGTTAAGGCTTTAGAGGAATAGTGTCCTAAGCTACAAGGGACTAAGGAGCCGTTTAAAATTATTACCAACTACAAGAACCTATAGACGTTTATAACTACCAAGTAGCTAAACCAGTGCCAAGTCTGGTGGGCAGAGTTCCTTTTATAGTTTAATTTTATAATTATATATAGACCTGGTAGTAAAGCCACGCTCCCTAACGCCCTAAGCTGGCTACCAGGAATAAGGCCTAAAGACGCTAATAATAAACACCTCCGCTACTAAGCCTAAGTCGTTATACCGCCCCAGAAAGTTAACCCTATAATCTTAGAAGAATTACTATATAAGTCCCGTAACTCTAATAACGTGGAGTTCGTAGCCGCTCTAGACCCTAAAATAGCCGAAAAGTTACTAGATAAGTTAATCTGGCTAGGATACCAGGAGAACGAACTCACAAGAGATATGGTAGCAGCCCTATGTAATTAGAAAGCTCGCCATTAGCTAAAGAAGATTAGGAAATTACTCTGTTATAATAAGTTAGAATGTAGTATTATTAATAAACAGATCTACTTCCGCCAATATCTCTTTGTCCCTAACGCCCTAGACCTCCACCTAGAAGTTACCCATTGCTCTTATAGCAGCAGCCCCGCTAGTCACCCTAGCTGGGTTAAGACTCTTAACCTCTTAAACTAAATATACTGGTGGCTAGGAATCTCCTAGTTCACGGCTACCTTTATTAAAGACTATGCCCTATGCTTTTGTACTAAGACCCCCTATTCTGCCCCGCCTGGTTTTTTAAAGCTACTAGAATTACCTACCTGCCCATAGACTGATATCTCAATTAACTATATCACAACGCTGCCAGTATGCTAACGCTATGGCAAGGCATATAAACATATCCTTATTATTGTGGACCGCCTAACTAAAATATAACACCTTATTTTAGTAACAGGACTCTTAACAGAGGAGCTAGTTAATAGCTTTATTAACAACGTATATAAGCTCTATGGTGCACTAAGCACGATTATCTCTAATTATGGTATATAATTTGTCAGCGACTTCTGGCGATAACTAAGTAAACGCCTTAAGACAATCTTGCAACTAAGCTTAGCCTAGCACCTAGAAACGGATAGCCAAACCGAAATTATTAACGCCGCCGTAAATAAATACCTTTGTGCTTTTGTTAGCTTTATATAGGACAACTAGGTTGACTACCTACCACTTACTAAGTTTGCTATAAATAACCAAGTTAATAAGAGCACAGGCATCTCCCTATTTTTTACAAACTATGGCTTTAACTCTTGCCTTGGAATTGAGCCTGCTAGCCCCCGCCTACTAACACTACTAGTATAAGCAAAGAAGGAGTTCTTCCGCGCAGACTCTATGGCCAACCGCTTTAAGCGGATATTAATATAGCTTAAGGCCCTAGCCTGGATTTTACAGCAACGCTATAAAGACAATACTAATACCCGTAGGGACAAGAGCGTGTTATTCTATAAAGGTAATATGGTTATAGTTAGCTTAGAAAATATAAAGACAAATAGATCTAAGAAGAAATGGGACAATAAATGGGACGGCCTGTACCCCGTACTCGCAGTATACTAAGGGGTAGTTATAGTAGACCTCCTAGACCATATCTAAGTAAATAAATCCTTTTATATATCTAAGGTCCGCCTCTGGGCTACTAAAGAGATCCCTAGCCAAGCAAATATTAATACTATAGAGCGCCGTAATGTACAAGGACAAGTGGCAGAGAGAGATAATAACGGCAATATAGAAGACAAATGGGAGTTTAAGAAAATCTTTAATATACACAACAAAGACCCCTAGGGCCTAACTTATGAGATTAAATGGAAATATTATAAGGATATAACCTGGTAGCTAGAGGAAGACCTAAAGGGTTGCAAATAAGCTGTACAGCACTTTTATAAGTAATACCCTAAGAAGCTAGGACCCCCAGACTGGGTATAAGATAAGGAAAAGTTATACTAAGGTTGCGGCCGACCACCGCATTAAAATTTATGGTGGTTAAGATATTATGGAACTTTAACCGGCGGTCAAAGTTGTCTAATTAGCCAAATTCTCGCTAAGAAACGCCATATGGACCGGTTTAGGTGGTGGTGTGGAGTTCTGCCAACCTTACTTACTAAACTAACTAATTAGGATTTTCTATACCCGGCATAGAAAATCGCCATTGGCTTGGTTAAGGGCGGTGAGCGGAACTGACATCTTTGCGGTAGAAAATAGGCAACCCTATATACTGCCTATTTTTAAGTTATCTGTTTGGTTTGGGGACCAAACCATCTGGGGGAGAGGAGTACTGTCACGGCACTAACCTGACGCATACTGTTTTATACTGTCTCGTACTGTTCCCTACTATTGGCTGGCCCACCACTAGCGACTTGGCGGCCGGCCCTACTATTTGTATACAATACCCCCTTTCCACCTTCTTCCCCTCTTTATACCACAACGTAGTTATTCAGTTTACTTCATTGCAGCACTGTGACACTTTAGTAGAGAGAGGATAAGAACTAGAAAGTTAACTTACCTATTCTAGGAGAAACTGCAAGTCTATTACTTTATAATAAACCACTAATAGAATAAGATAAGGTATATATTATAGCCTAGCCTATACTAGCTCTAGAGACTTTAGGGACTCCTTACTTTACGGGATAAAATGTGTTATAATTTATTAAATAATATAAGCAACTATATATCCAATACTGTGTTATGGACAATAAGAAGTATTAAGGACTTTTAGAATATTGTGACTATTAGATAGGGACCTAAATCTAAAGCCTACCTAAGTTTATTATTAGTAGATAGAGGGAACTTATAAAAAAGCTCCAGATAGACTACTAAGGAAGTAACTACTTTTAACAAGTTAAGATGGTAGAATTCTTGGAAGCTTATATATTGTAGTATAGGAATAACCTACCTAGTAGTATATATAAGTACTGCAGATAATTTATATTAATTTCCTAAAAGGTTACTAAGGCTAGTAATTTAGAAAACTATAGATAAGGATACTAGTTTATAAAAGGACTCCTATTTAAATATTAAAGATATACTATAACTAAGATAGGAGCTTACCTAAATAGATAAGAGTTTTTTAACTTCTATCTGCTAAGAAGGGCAGTAGAAGATAGGCTTAATTTATATAAGGGCGTAGACTACTTATTAATAATAAACCCTAAAGAATAAGGTCTTTGTTAACTAGTTAGATAGTTCCGTAATTAGTAACCAGTTATATTAAACTAGAGAAATACTGCTCTTTAGCCGCCTATAGTCTCTTAGCTAAATAGGTCGGCAAGTGCCTATTATATAACCTAAGAGATAGACCCTAAGCTAGAGAAGCTTATTAATTAACTCTAGAGGCTTAATTTAGGGACAGTTAAATTAGTAGGCGTTATATCTTTAATACTATTTTTTAATAAGATTTGCTAAGATCTAATATAGTATATACAGCTCCTAAATAATACGTTAGTGCGTTAAGAATAAGTAGGTCTATAACTGGCAATAAATAATAATAGACTACTACTGTTCTATAAGGGGGCGCTATAAAAGCAATATAAGCTAGGCCTAAGAAGGTATAGAGGACTAAGAAGCCTTAGTGTATACTAAGTATAAGTTAAGACGTGCTATAGATATAGAGGCCCTTATTATTTTATGAACTAATACCTAAAGCTCTAAGAACTAGTTAGCTATAGGTTCCTATATATAAATAAGAACAACTAAATCTATACCAGAATATATAAGCGCCTAGGAAATCTACTCCCGTATTTACTAAGCAATAATTAAATTTAGTTCCTTAAAGACTAGCCAAGGTAGAATACGACTATTAATCCTAATATAATAGCAATAGGCATCTAACTAAATGCGTCCTTAGTAGAGCTTATAGAAAGCAATAGCGCTAAAAGTAAAGAAGAGCTTGGCGAGTCCTAGGAAGATATATACTAAGTAAAGTCGGTATATATTAATTTAGTAGGAGCAGCAACCCATTTGCAGCCTATAATGCGGTTATATAATCTTAGGAAACTATAAGGGGATATAAGGGTAATAAAACCGCCTTTAAGACCGACTGGTCTATAACTGGCAATAGTTTAAAATATATAACCAGGAGGATATATCTAAATTACACTATAACTATAATGGCAGATTCCTTAATTGCTAGGAAATAATAAGGAGACTAATAAAATAGACTATACTAAATAGCTAAGAAGAGAAGTAGAGTAAGGAATAGATGCGATAATAACTACTAAAGCACTACAACTAAAACTAGTTAAGATAATAGATATACTAAAAGGGAATGTCCTAAGCCTAACTATAATATTAGACAAGATCTTATTAAAAACTATTAAAGTTACTGTTAGTAACTGCCTTATATATATGCCTAAGGTTATAAAGTTATTCTTTAAGCCTCTCCTGCTACCTCTTATAGAGCCTTACTAATAAAAGTAAGAAGGTATTAAAGTATCTATATTATTGGCGCACCTAATGTTTTATACTAACTAAGCTGGCCTAATAACTACTAAGGTAGACTAGATTAAACGAGAAGTAGGATGTCACAGGACAGGGTCAATGGCAGCTAAACGTATGTATTCGAGGAGTATACAAGACGTTGCGCGATTGATCGTAAGGGTCGAGGGCGTAAGGAGGTGATATACCCACGCGTAGCTGACATAAGCTATACGCGAGGTATACACAAAAGCACAGGGCTCTCCTATAGAGGCCCCTACGGTTAGGTTCCGTAATACTACCCCCCCTCCTATTAAGGCGGAGCTCTAGTGACGCTGTGGTTACTATATACATATAGGGGGAACGCTTAGGGTATAGAGAAGAAGAAGAAATATCATTATAGGTGTAATGGGCTTATATAGATGCTTCTAACTTGGGACTTAGGGGTTGTTAGTGAAGTGTAAGGGGGGTCGCTAAGGCGCTAGTAGTAGATAAGCCAATAGCGATTTTCTATCCCAGGGATAGAAAATCCTAATTAGCTGGTTTCTCCTTAGCGTCTAGAATCTAACCAATTAAACAACTTTAACCGCCAGTTAAAGTTCCTGGATATCTTAAAGTTTTCTAGTTATGTAATTGCACTTTACAGCAATCTGCGGTAATCTAACGGCAATTTGCCCTTATATGGCGATATATAACGGTTTAACTCTATAAGGGCTCCCATAGAGGATTAGGCACGAAATCTCTACTTAGGCTTGGTTTTTATAGATTCGCGTAGTAGAAATTGCTAATTAGGTCCTTTGCATTCCTAAAGTCTTCCCATAGTTGCCATTCCGGCTAATCTATGTTAAATCCTATATAGGTAGCTTTATAGTGGAGCCGCCGTCCTCTGCCTTTGCTAAAGTATTTGGAGTTAATAATTTGTTTAACGGTCCACTTCTTATAGTTCTTGTCTTTGTTCTTGTCTTAGATTAGTACCAGTAAGGGTTTAGGCTGTGTTTGTCCTAGTAGAGGGTTAGGTTAGTAAAGGTATAGTAGCTATAGGAAAAACATAGGCCATACTCCACGGGTAGCTAAGGTAGGTAGAAGCTCTAGTTTGTATACGGCTCCCCTATTAATAACTCGTTTAATCTAGTAGGGGCTGAGGTTTTTATAATTAAGTGACTTTATAGGCCTCTGCGTGGAGATATTGTGTGCATTTAACCATACCTAGTCGCCAACACGCATCTTAGGTGGTGGTGCTCTTTTTTTTTTTTTTTTTTTTTAATATCCGTTGTATTATACTACGTAAGAGTAGCGGCCACCACACACGGCCTACCCCACGAAAATATACCAAAAACGGCCAAAACATACACTTTTAAAGTAGTTATAACTTAACAACAAATAGAAGCAAACACTTTAAATTAAAAATAATTAATAAGATTTGCTTTGTTTATAATTCCTACTTCTTAAATTTAAATTAATTTACTTATTGCAAAAGTTGTAAGGGGTTTATTAGGAAGAAGAAGAAAAATCGCTTAAAATCGCTTAATTTACATACAAAAATCACGAAAATCAAAATTTGCTCCGTTTAAGCCCATACCAAACAATCAATATTGGAGTAAATTTTATCAGCAATTACTATGTATATCTTTACGCAATTTTCTACTGGTATTTTTAATTTTGTAAGATTTCAATCCGTGGTTGTTTTTTTATATGGCCTTAAAAACTGCGTGTTTTGGTGTATTTTGGGGGGGTGGGCCGTGTATAGTGGCCCCTACTCTTACAATACTGCGCATGCAGCCTCTAGGCTATGGCGCTATAGTTCTATATATATGAATCCTTTCTAGGCAGCTTAATATATACTAGTAGCTATGTCCTAATAGTTTATAAATCCCTAAACTAGGGATTTACAGCTTCCTAGTAAGATACTAGGTTGCTATAACTATTAGGTAGTAAGAAAACAATAGGAAAATAGTAGAAAAAATATATAAAATTATAGATAATCCTAACGCCTGTCCCTGTCCTTTTTATAGTTTATTTCTGTCCTTTTGCTTTCTATGGTCTGTCTACTAGGTCTTTAGTAGGAGTTGCCTCCTTTTAGAGATCCTTCTGCTCTTAGCCACTTTCCAGTAGCTATTTTTGTCCTACTTAGAAATAGAAAAAGCGCCCTTCTTCCTTTCTTTGTACAAAAAAGCTTCTCTAGGGAGAGAGAAGAGCCTATTTGTCTTTGCATTTCCTTTCTATCTTCCCAATATAGTCTGTATTCTAGTAAGAGGTGCGTAAGGGTTTATACCGCGGTACAGTCCCTAAAGAATTTACCTTCTTTATCCTTCCCTATTGTTTTAGAGAAGGATTTAAAGAAGCCTTTTCCTAGTTTTAGTTGAAAGAAAGCTGATTGTAGCTTTTTAGGATATTTATCCTTAGGGGCTTTAAAAGAGAA